>JAABUQ010001185.1_pt1 | contig 57509 bp, 64 predicted proteins | sample 5560001 | NCBI WGS metagenome assembly JAABUQ01 (sample SAMN10711888, study PRJNA513371) | rock metagenome | isolation source: Antarctica rocks | place: Antarctica: Victoria Land, Finger Mt nord | collected 2015-12-18
TATGTATTTAATTTGTAGCTTATAATTCGTGGTGGTCATAGTCTAATTAGTAAATAGATGATTTTGTATATTAGAATTAAATTCGGCATTGACCCGGAGTCGGCATTATCCCGGGAGATCTCCTATCGTATGCCGTAGTACATGGCTAGAGACGGTATCTATGCCTCATGGAGTTAAAGGCAGGGAGTACTAGCAGGCGGACACATCGTTCGATCCCCTCATTTCCCCTCGTCCATCTGTGACCTGCCTTCTCCATGACCACAATCCAACATATTTAGGGCTCCATACATCCAGAAAGCCTGGCCGCGAAATTGGAAGAGCAGCCAGGACATTCTGCGCCATGAGAAGATCACTCGGCCACCAATGGGATTCGGCGGCAGCGTACAGAGCGTCGACACTATTGTCTCTTAGTCTGCAGTAATTTTCCGTCACTACCTCATCTACTTAACCTCAGCCTGCATCTGGCATTTTGGATGTCTTGGTTCTGAGTAACCCATTTCCTTTCTAATAGATGGCTCAAGTCATCACCACGCTCCTTGTTGTACCAGAGCCATAATTGCACCTTTCTTTCTCTCATTTCAAATTGACTTGGTAGATATCGTAGTTGAGCTCGGTATCAAGTATGCATTTGCTGTTGCTCTTTATCTCTGCTGCTTTGGCCAGCCCCGTCGTTCGCAAGCGATATGATCTGAACCACGATGGGATCCCCGACATGTGCCATGAGTCTGGAGATGGATATGCCCACTGCTTACTGCCTGATGGGGCTATGACCCAAATCCCGTCCAGCGAAACAATCACAGCATCCAAATCCATGTCTGCCCCCACAACATCGCCTACGTCCTCACTCATACCACCGACGAAGAGTCTTTCTACTTCGACCTCCTCGGCTGCTGCCAAAGACTTTCCCTCTAATTCCAACATATTCAAATCCCAAAAGGGCTCGAAATGGACGATCGCCACCAAATCCGGTACCGCTACTGGGCAGGCTCTTGGTGATGGTGGTGTATACCTCAACGGTATCTTTCAAGGTGGTTGCGACAAGGGTCGAACCTCTGCCATAGGCGGAACTGCATTCGTAATTCTACCCAGGTGCCATTACATGTCAATTTCATGCAGTCCGTTCTGATCGTGATGCTCCGTGGGAATGACCCTTTTCTTGCTCATGTTCTCAAGTCTGAAAAAGAGATCTGCTAACTCGGGGACCTTGCGTCTAGTGGAATTTCGGTGATTGCGAAGGGTACAAGGGAATCGATTCCGCCAACGTCGGCTTCTCGATGGGGTCCGCCTGGTACGCCTCGTCGTCGAACCCGCTCGAAATCAACACCAGGGGGATCACCGGCTTCAATACCGACAACGAATTCGCAAGGCCTTGGACTGGTTCCCCCAATCCGGATCCAGCGCCGCCGACAAACGCGGCCTACGGTATGGATACTTCCAATGTGGCCGCAGTCTCCGACACTGAAGGTATTGCATTCGCATGGGAGATCTTTCGCGGTGGCATTTACCCCACTGGGTATGGACCCATGCAAGGGCAGGCAATACTGCACGTCACACTCGGCACGACACAGCCAATTGCCACCCGCAAAGAGGGTCTGCTCTGGGGTCCGGACAAGCTCGACATCGGCAGCATGACCCTTTTCAAAGCGGGCAACAATCCCAACAGAGGCGATTACATCTACATGTATAGCAATAGCGCCAGCACCTATGGCCCCGTCATCGTAAGCCGCGTGCCCGTCGCCTCCGCCTTCGACCATGCCAAATACCAATTCCTGAAGACGGACGGCACCTGGGACAGCAAGGGCACGATTCCTAACACCAGCGCAGCCGGCTATGGCATGTCCGGCTCGCCCAAGGCACCGACCAGTAACGCGCAGGGCAGCATCATGTACAATGGGTACTTGGGGAAATACATGCTCTTCACCTCCGCAATGGAAACGAGTGGCGGGTTCTATCTAGCGGACACGCCCTACGGGCCGTGGAGGCCGTATTATGAGATTCTCTCCGAAGGTGCGCATTACGGCATGAATTGCCATCCGGAACTTTCGCCTGGATCGAAAGGGCAGGATATTCTTGTTTCTTGGGGGACGGCGGCTGTGCAAACGATGTACACGCTGAGTTTCTTGTATTGATCTTGGGATTGGTGGCAGGGACAAGGCCTCGAGCGGTTTTCAGGGAAAGACTATAGAAGGGGTTGGTTTTCCGAGAGGCTTTGCCAGCCTGTGGATATTGAGGGTTTGTTGCCATTGGTAGCGGTGAGTAATGCCTGTAGTCATGCTCAACGTTCCTGTCATTTCTGGAGAACAATTTAGAGGGCGGCTTGAGGCTGCTTCTGTATTTGGACCAAGTCTTTGTAAATAACCTTTTTCGTTACTTGTATATATGGTTTCTGATTCCTTTCGATCTAGATTCGAAGTCTAGATCTGTTGGATCTTATCCATCTCACTTTCGAATTTTCTGAAATCTTTTAGCCGAGACGTTGATGCTGATCTCGCACCAAAGAACATGTGTAAAGCGCTACAGACAGTTTGCTCCCTACCTAACACCCAAATTGTACAACGCGAAGATGGCTTGAAAAAGTAGGACGGACTCTCCCCTCCTAGATGATTCAAGGTGTACAGAAACACATGTCTACATGTGAGGAGATTAGTTTCTGGTATCCTAGTATGGATTAGTATCATAGCCAACAGGCTATCTAGAAGCGTCCGCATCGTTGACGGCCTCGTAACTCAAGTGTACGGTGCTTAATGTGCACGTATGCCCGGTGCGCTCTCCTTCACACCTTTCACTGGCTCTTCGGCGCTTATTACAGCAGATCCCGAGTCCAAGGCCTCGGCTTTCTCTGCAGCAGCCTGCTCCGCCCTGATCTTGGACAAGATATCAGGATACCACCGCTCTCCAACATCGGGATGGCTCTTGACCCTGTTTGTGAGAGTCGCCTCTCCCAGATGCCCCCATTTTCCCTTGGTAAACGTAAACTCGACGTCATCAATCCTGCCTCCTCTTGCCTTCATTCGTTCATCTCTCATATTCAGCACCTCGAGGGGGATATCCACGCTCTCGAATGTAGCGTCGTAGCTTACACCCTGAAAGAAGGGAATGCTGAATCGCGGCCCCAATCCTGCTTGAGGAGAGAGAACACGATGCGTCGTGCTCTTACAGACGCCATGTGTCAGGGCTTCCAGACCCTGTCCGATTGCGACCACAAATGTGCCTAGTTTCGGGGGACAATCGATCCATTCTCCTGCCAGATTTTGTGCCTGGAGGCCAGTGTGCGGGGCCACTTGGAGAAGGTAGGAGGTCAACATTGAATCTTTATGTGGGCCCACTCCTTGAGACAGAGCTGTATTCCCTGAGGGTATCGACCCAGTGTCGGGGTACTTTACGATCTTGAGCTTATGCTGCTGATCCAGGTCGAAGAAACGGTCAAAGGCCGTGCAAGGAAGGCCGAGGGATTCAGCGATCAGGGACGTGAACTCTGTGGAGAGGGTAGACATTGCGGAAATATAGGCCTCGTAGGTCGAACGGAAGGAGGGAAGGTATGATGGGTCGGGCCATTGATTTGGGGAGAGAAGATTGTAGTATCTGGGGTCTTTGGGTTTGAGGAGAGGGTGGGGGGTGGAAAGATCGATCTGCTCACGCCAGTCCGTTTTTTGAGCGGTGACTTCGTTACCTAGTTTATTGTAACCTGAAGCCATGTCAGTCTTGGGCATGGCATGCTGTTGCAATGTTCGTGATGCAAACCTAAGAAGCTGGCGACATTCTTCATCTGTATCTCCAGCTTCTTTTCCTCCGGGAGATCAAAGAACGCTTTGCCCTGATCCATGACATCCTGGGTCAACTTCTCGTCTATGCCGGTATTCTTGATGTAGAGAAAGCCGATGTCGAGGAGGGCATTACGGAGTGAATCGAGGAAGGCCGGTTTGGTATCTTCGTTCCTTGCGAGCGAAATGTCGAGAACGGGAATCGCAGTGAAGGACATGTTGCAATCTCCCTTATATCGACTAGTGAAAGGGGTTGATGAAACGAGAGCATGTGGTGCCAAAAAGTCTTGGAAGGGCGAATTGGAAGACAAAGCTAGAAGGCCCCGCCATTGGTGATGAGGTGATTCATCCTCCAATTGCAATCAAAAATTTCCTCCCACACCGGCCTTTACAAATGATAGCCAAGTTCGACAAGGTCCCAGAAATTCGCAATGCGCACGTTTTTGGTGCACCATTCCTGTTTCAAAAACGCCTGTCAAAGTTCCACGAAGCGATTAAATCTGCAATCGCAAGCACGCAGGTCGTGAATGAGTATTTCGTCAAACGGACCGCAAAATTGGATGAGTAGATTCGCTACGTAGCAAGTATGACGCGTTTGCTGAAAGAGACATACGAGAAGAAGCCCCTGCATGTCATTCCCACAGCCGTCCTCACGCCGAAAAGCCACCTCCCGCTGCTGAAAGACCTCCGCAGCCGCCCGGACCATCAGGGCAGGAACTACAACATCACCTTCCCCTCCTTCGCGACGCTGGCATCCAAAGCGGGTACCCTGATGTGTGCACCAGCCAAATCTGAAAACGCCATATTCAGATCCGAGGCCAGCACCTACGATGCTGTGTTCCGAAATGGCTTCAGAACAGCTCCGGAGCTAAAGTAGGTATGACATCCACTTAGGAGGGGAATGAGGACTAGGACCTATCGGATGTATGATGCTTGAGATCCAGGCCCCGAGAAAATCTTGAATTTCTCGAATTTTTGATAGCTCTTCTGCCTCACATCGAAAACAGACAGTTTTCCCGCTTCCTATGATGCCCTACGGCGTCTGTATGCGTTCATTGCCTACTGGCTATCCGCCTATTTCTTGTACGTCAGGGGCACCTCGACGTCGCCGATACGGAGCTTATCAGTAGAGGTCGATATGTCCATTTTGGGTCCCTTGATGGTATTCATCCCAATAAAGGCTTGAGCTTGAACGTTCGTCCCTCCACTTTGGAGGGATAGAATGGCGTACTCGCTTGTCGTCTGACCGCCGATGCCTTTCACACAAGTTGGCTTGATATACATGGCTTTAGAGGTCTTTTCCTGGGCGATCTTCTTGTCCACCAAACCAAATCCGCTCCCAGTATCCACGCAGAGGTCATGAGCACAATTATCAACCCATTCCACTTACACAGCTGTATACTCCTCAGCAGATGATGGATTCAATATCATCTGGCTCACTTGATTGGACTATGCTGAAGATCTGGGATTTACTTCATGATGATCAAGTACATGTTTCTTCAGTTGATCGCAGTGTGGAAAGCGACTGATACACGGCTTGCACGAGGTTCATGGCATCCTCGCTTGGTTCCAAGCTGTGCCATTGGAAACGCATCGATTTGCTTCGGGTGCTCCAAAATTGGCAACATGTACTCATATAGCTCCTCATGCTCTTCTGGCTCTGCTGGGTTGTCGATCTTGGTGTTGTGGTGACTGAGCCTAACGAGGCTATTAAGGGTATATTCCACCACTACCAAGCCGTCGCTCGGTGGAACGAACTCCACGCTGAAAGGCCGCCTCTAGTTCTTCCACCCGATCTAGAGTGATTGAGGTTCTTCGGGCGACTGATAGAGTCAGCCAGAGCAAATTGTGGCTAGCGACAAAGCGGAAAAGTCAGCAATTTCTTCTAGGCTATGACTACCTCCTCACATACCTGAGGGTTCGGTGGCTGGTAGAAAAGCACGGTCCAGTCCGAGTCTCCCAGATTCAGATCTTCCTGCATTTCGTCCGTTGTAAGGAGATGTCAGTTTTGCATCTTCGGAGGACCAGTCATTCTTAATTACTGGAGTTTTGAGGACATCCAAAAATTGGTCCCTATCACAGGCCTACACGAGTGAAGCATGTACTCAAATATTCTATCAAATCTTTCTCCCAAATACTTCAAACCGTCACCCGTGGCCGTCAACTCATCGACTACTCTTCTCCATCCTCTGCTCCGCCACCACCTCCAGCATCAGCCCCGTAGCCTTTCGATCGTTCCTGTCCATCTTGCCATCAAAGAAGTTCCGCAGCGCATGATACGATTCTGCAGCCAACATCAGCTCCGGCTCAAGCTTTCCCACATGGGCTCCTAATCATGAACCGAAATCAATCATGACGGCTAAAAGCCAAGTTGGCAAACAAGTCAACTTCGTTTACTGTCATGCACCCTGGCATTGAGACGAGGGTTCAATCAAGCGGATCGCGAGTGCTGGAAAAGTCAAAAGATTCCGCTGATTGGCAGATATCGCAGACATGGTTTGCATCTGCAGGAGCACCGTAATGGCATTCAGTCGAAGTCGAAGTTGCTATTTCTCTCGAGGACAATGGCTGGGGTTGGCTTCAGCTGAAGTCCTGTCGGTATGCTATGGCTCTGCATGTCGACGTATCAGCACCTCAACGCAAGATCACATGGCGCATGGCAACGACACCATCAAAGACAGAGGGAACCCGACTTATCTCATGGTGCTCATCCCCGCAAGAACCCATGACCTTGCCCCCTTCACCAATCCTGAAGGCTAGGCTTCGGTTCAGAATGGAAAGTCTTCGACCTCTGCGCGCATGGCCTGCGGCCGCCAAGGAAATGGTTGTTCTTGGTCGCTTCGTGGCCCACGAAAGAGTCTTTGCTTCTGAAGATGAGAAGCTCTCCCCTACAGTGGCTAGGAAAGCATTAGTGCCATTTGCAGTACCATTTGCTGCAGCATTTGCTTGTCGGAAGTTCCTTCCACTACTCTTAGTAGTCGATCTAGATTGGACGCATACGAACTTCGGGGTAGACCTAACGGTACATTCGCCCTCGCTCAGAGTATCACCCGCGTGGTTTGTGAGAGCGAAAGAATATCTGAGCATTGTATCATTTTCGTCTTCACCGTACTAAGTATCGAAAAAAGCAAATGTTTTCGTCGTTCAGACTCTAGAAGGCTAAGTTGCTTTTTGTGAGGTTGAGCCCCCCAGAGTGCGCTATCTACTTGCCCGCTGTGGAGTTGTTCATCTTCAGCCCTTTTCGACCCTAACAGTGACGCTATACCGCTTCTCAGCCCACTGAAAAGATCCTTGTTCCTTGGGGATTACCTTGCACGCAGAACATATATGAATGTATGCGTGTTCACGGAAGGCTCTGCCAAAATCGATAGATGCTAGGTCGCTTTATCCTGACCATTTTCCACAGTCAACGATCGAAAATTCGTTCATTGCGGCGAGGGCACTGTGCAGTTTGAGAGGTCTGACCTTCCCAATTACGATTTCCTTCCGAATTTCACACACTCTATACTATATTTTGCACGACCAGTGTCCCATAAAATTAAACATTCCAAACAAGCCGAGCTCCCCAACGTAAGCAGTCAAGATGTCAATCAATTCGCAGAATCAGCCAGTGAAGGAGAACGTCCGTATCGCCGACTTATGAGCGGCTCGTGTGATGATATATCCACGCAACTATCTCATTGCTATAGCAATACCTTCTAGTAAGACAATTGGCGGCGATACTGTTCGATATCATGATCAGCTGAGTATCGCCCTTCCGAGGTTCAGAATAACATACATGATTTCGGCCAATACTATGCCCCTGTTACTTCTGCGCCAGCCACGAGGGAGCCTGTTCCTGATGTATGCTATGCACTCCAGCTGTAAGGGTCTAGATCAGCTTATTTGTCGTCCTTATAAGGAGTGCTCGAGGATTCTCAATGTTTAATGAAGCTTACACAAGAAGTAGGAATCCTATCCATAGGCATTACCAGTTTCTCAATCTCGACAAGCTTCGCCCCTCGGGCCTTGAGATCTCTGCTATAAAGGGCAAGATTCTTTTCGAGACTCTCTGGCTTTTGCTTTTCCGGGTTCGTTGGGCCACTAAATTCGAGTTCCAGTACATCCTTTGCTAAGGACTCCGGATGCTCGTGGTTGTCGATTGCAAGGCTATTAGACTCGAGCTCCGGTACTGTATCAGGCTCCTATCATGAATCATGTTAGTGGTACAAGGGGAACATCGCAAGACGTGAACAGCAATCTGCTTCTGAATTTTCTCGAGACAAGAACACGAGGCGGTTTCGAAGCAATACCGCAGTCTCCTACTTACTTTTTCAATAACGAGGCTTGCAACAAAAAGCCCTGTACATAAAAAGGTAATGATGATAGGTATTCTCATGATGAGTATGCCTTTGTTTGTAATGCTCGAGGATGATGGAATGACATGGGATGACAAATTCCTGGCTTTGAAGAGTGCTAGATGGAGACCCAGCTTGACCAAAGAGGGTGCACTCGTTGGCTCTTTTTATCTCCATCTGTGCAATAGGACCAAGAGGATGCTACGACGGCAGGCGTACTTGCCTATAATTCGTAGGCGGAATTCCTGGTATGTAACCTTGCCTTCGGTCCAGTAGTTCAGGGCCTTGACATTGAGATTTGTTGATATGTAGGACGCTATCATGTTGCATAGGTTGATGAGATAATTATCAGACGTTGATACACTGATCTGCGCGACAGGCAGAAAGGCAGACACAAAGGAAATGAACTTAATGAAAACTTGGTCAATTCGATTGCCTATTTTGAAAGAGTAGTCAACCTGGAGTGCGAACGCATGTGTTGTATTACAGTCGACGGCCAAAGAGGGATCGACAAGTATGATCTTGGTGTTCACGTGTTGTACCAGGAGATGTGTACCAATTCGCTGGACAGGCATAACCACTAACAGGTAGCCTGATGAGACTTACAGCACTTGGTCTTGACCAATAAGATTGCCTATTCACGATCATTGTACAACCATGTGCAATTACAACGGGGCGAACTCATGTACAAAGTCATGCAGCGTGATATATGGGTGTCTAGGGTGTCAAGTGGGATGTATATATTTAGATGTTTGTTCAACTTATGTGAAACATACGGAGCTTGATGGCGAAAGTCTTGATTTGCGCTAGCAAGACTTAGTGCTCGGGTCAAACAATGTGCCCAGGAGCTGCTCCCCAGGTTTTGCGCCTAATAGTCTACCGAATCCTCTAGGACGTAGTTCTAGGATCAGGGGTTTTAGGTCGTACGGGGGCCGCCGTCCGGCCACAGAGCCAAGATCATACAACTCCATCACGTTCTATCATGACATTCTGTCATAACAAACGAGTAAACGATAATAGTGCCTGGTCGGCCATGCAGCCCGATGTGCGAACATTATGAAAGCACTAGGCCAACAATGGCGATATAAGTGGAATGGTCTTTGTTTTCAAAATGCTACGCGGCCTATGTTGGTTGATCTGTGGCCCATCTGCCAACCCAGATCATGAGCCAATTGTCTGGATGAGAAGGTACACAATCCTGATAGGCATTGATGTCGGAGCAAATGTTTACCCACCTTAGTCAGTTGAGAGCCTAACAAGCAATTGGAAGAGCGCCTCAACGCACATTGGTTGGCCAATGACCTGGTCTGGCTCATCAACTCCTACATCCTCATTGTGCAGACCGAGCTGTCATCCTGGCGACTACTTTGTTGGACATTCATTCCTGTATGCCGCATTGACCGCCAAGCGCTACTGATCAAATCAACCACTTGTTGGGCATACAGCGGTGCCCTTCAAAATCCTTGCAAGCATTCAATTATCGTCCACTGAGGGAGATCTCTGTACCTTTGTTCAACTGGCGAGGCTTTCGGGTTGCGCTCTCCGCAGGATGCCTCCACTCATCCAGAGTCTTGATTGGACCAAGATGTTGGGTAATATAAGATCAAGATATAAAATCTTCCCGTTCTTTCCTTCGAAGTGAGCGTTCACTACATCCCATATCTCATCCAATTCCATCCTCCTGACAGCGAGAAACACCAAAATCCAGTATCCAGACGTCTATTTCACATTTGAAAATACATTTGACCGTCCACGTCTTCCATATCTTTGCCCTTGCGGTAGCTCTCTACAGCGGTCTCGCTGCTTCTTAGACGTGCCAGGATAAAGGATCGAAGGGCTATAATAAGGTCAAAGTGGCAGAAGAGCTGGTGAAGTATAGCCAATTGTTGGCTGGGAACTATTATCCAGATCACGAACGTAAGCTTTTTTCGAAGCTCGTTGTCGTTAGGGTCCATTGCTGACGTATGCATCTACTTCAAGAATCTGTATCAATCCCAGATGGTCTCAATTGCTGGTTTGCCTGGGTTCGAAAAACATCCAAAAATATTGGAACTTTGAGTGCAGACTACACCTATGAAAGATTGACAGAATTGTTATTCCACTGTGATCTCGGAGGTTACCAACGAGTGGGAAATCCTAGCTGGGACTTCTAGTACGTCTTTGAACCTTGACTTTCCCCCAATTTGTCTCCGAAACTACTGCTGACACTGCTTTAGCATTCATGGATCCGAGGGATCCTGCTGGAATGACACTCCTGACATGTCTAAATTCCCAGATTTGAACGCCCCGTGATTTCGCTTGCGCGGGAAGGGTTCCACAGAGATTCTCCCGTCGAGAGCGAACCAAGTTGACAGGCGTTGATATGGGTAGCAATTATCGTTTCCGGTTTCCGTGCTCTAGTTCGACCTTCTTCTGGATCTTTCCCCTGCACAAGAGAACATTGACTGCTCCTTGGCGATTCAGAAAGAAAAGACAGAAGTATATCAGGTGGGATGAAACAGCCGAATGGCTAATGCACTCTATCCACTTTTGGCATTTCATCATATGGACACGGGTTATTACACGGGGAATCGTGCACTTCAATACGCCTCGAGCGCCCAATTCCTGCCTAACGTCATCTGTAAAAACAGTTTCTGGTAAAAGAACGAAATCGAATCAGATATCCCTAGCCTTAAGAGCCCCCAAGGGTCTAGAATGAGGTGACAAATCATATCCACCGACAACATATAAATCTCATACCCTCACGCTCAGCGCGCATCGCCCTCCTTGTCTTCGTCCCTGGTCTTGTAATACCCGCCCTACCACCGCTCCAAACCACCAAAATCTGCGTCTCCCTCTCCACATGGGTGACTTTCAGCCCTGTCACTACAGACTGCCGCACAGCCATCTCCCTCTTCTACTCCAAACACATGCTCATCTCCCGGTCCACAACATGCGAAATTATCACCCCGCGCACCCTCCCAGTCTCAAAATTGCCGACACAAGTAACGCCTCGAGATGGAGATATAACACATGCACGATGGCTGTTGCGACGCTCGGGATATTCGAGCCCGTGGTACCCACTTTCCGAGCAGTTCCTCCCCTTTACGTGTAGAAAGATGAGTCGTGGGTTATGTTTTGGGGGAGGTTTGAGATGGATTTCACTCCTCATTTCTCTCGCGCTAGAAGGGTAATGCTGACTCCGAAACTGTATGGCAGGAGATACTAAAAGTGACAAGAACGATGATGGGTCAGGCGGGTTGGGAGGTTGTATGGTGTGCGGTCGGGGGGGAGTGGGGGTCGTGGACGAGCGATTCTATCAATTCCTGCTTCATTGTAAATATTTTATAAAGCGGCATTGGATCCATTCACGGCGACATGTTGCAGCACGCTCGCGTTTCAACGACCGACGCACTTCTTTCTGCTTAATTGTTATTGAGCTGATAGAATGTTGCCGTTTCGCAAAGAGCGCAGATCATTGTCAGAGACATCTGATGACTAGTACACGTCTTCACCAGGGCTGCGCACAATGATAGCACACTCACAACTCGCGCCCCTCCCAACCTCGTTACCCTTCCGTGTAATCTCGAAAACCATTGGACAAGGAGCTTACGCATGGTTGGTTGGGCTTGCCTACTGTCTGATGCTTGAGACTTCTTGACTGACCATCGTTGCAGCATTAAGAAAGCAGCTCCGCTTGATTCCTCTAAACCCGTCTTCGCTGTCAAGTTCATCCATAAAGAGTATGCCATCCGTCATGGCTGTCTTACAAACAAACAACTTCAGGTGGAGATAAGCCTACACAAATATCTTGATCATCATCCGAATATCGTGCAATTCTTCGATGCAGGCGAAGATCCTACATGGAGATGGATAGCTATGGAGCTGGCTGAAGGGGGAGACCTCTTCGACAAGATCGAGTCAGACGTGGGAGTGGGAGAAGATATTGCACATTTATACTTCACACAACTTATAAGCGCTGTTGCTTACATGCATTCCAAGGGAGTCGGACACCGTGATATCAAGCCAGAGAATATACTTCTTTCAGCTGAGGGAAACCTCAAGATCGCAGACTTTGGACTGGCAACGCTTTTCGAATACAAAGGGGCCAAGAAGGTCTGTACGGCGAGCTGTGGTAGTCCACCCTACACTGCACCGGAAGTCGTAACAGTCGACCATCAAGCAAAGAAGAAACTTGACCAGGGGTATCAAGGCAATCTTGTCGATATTTGGTCTTGTGCTGTGGTGCTGTTTGTATTGCTAGTGGGTAACACACCTTGGGATGAGCCAATGGATCGAAGCTACGAGTTTTACCAATATAAAAACACGGACGGACGACCAGATGACGAGCTGTGGCACAAATTGCCCGATGAGACGCTATCGCTGCTTCGTGGGATGATGCAGATTGATCCTCAGCGGCGACTGTCCCTGGAACAGATCCGAGGCCATCCGTGGGTCATGAGACACAATCCATACATTAGCTCGAATGGGGGATTGGAGAACCCTGTCCATTTGGCCACAACAATGTTTGAGAGTATGAAAGTAGACTTCTCGCAAGATCCTATGGCTTCCCCGCGCAGTCAACGCTCTACGGATTCTATGGATATTGACGAATACGACATGGACACGAGAGTATCCTCGACACCGGTAGAGAAGCCAACGAACGACATCATATTTGATTGGGAGCGACCGTCGAGGGGTACACAATCAAGTACCACAGATAGCGTCATGAACAATGGCAATATGGACGACCAGCTAGCAGAAGAGCCATCATTATCACAGTTCTCAGCTGTGCCCCAGGTGCCACTCACAAGGACCCAATTTGCACGCCGGTTCCGAGATATCATACCCTCACACTCACTTACTCGATTCTTCTCTTTTTGGCCGCTCGAGAACCTTCACACAGCGCTCTTGGAAGCTCTCCAAAAGCTCGTCACATCCACCGCTTCATCGTCCCAATCGACTCAGTCGACCCAACAGGCTTCGACCTTCGCTCATAGTGATAAGCTCACATCAATCAAGGTACGAATGGTAGATAACAGGAATTGCCTCATGAGCGGCCACGTGGCGATTGAGAAAATGTCAGGTGTGGAGGCACAGGTCCTGGAGGTCAGCTTTGTCAAGGCGACAGGCGATCCGGTTGAGTGGAGGAGACTCTTCAAGAAGGTGGTAGTGTTGTGTAGAGATGCGGTGTTCAGGCCTGATGACAATCTAGCCATACTTTCACAGCAATAGAGGCAATGCAGTGGGATAAGCGAAATGAACGCGATTGCACAGCAAGGGATGGTGTCATGGGAAGAGATAGACATTACGGGCAAAGCAAGCGATTGCATCTTCACGTCACGCATTAAGTAAAGATCGCGCTGCTGGCGGTTTCACAAACGGCGGACCCTCAAACTGGCATCTCATGAGCTCTCAGGTTTGCTTCGCTATGAAGAAAGTAAGCTCCACCATCAAACCTTCCCTGTCCACGCACCCCCTCAAGCATCCTCAACAACGACCGTAGTCAACCCCTTCGGATTCTTCACGTTCACTGCCTGCACATAGCTATACAACTTCTCCTTGGCCCCCTCCTCATCATTACGCTTCCTCGATATTCGCACACGGAGTCGGTACGGCACGCCCTTGATGCCTGCCTCCCAGACTTTCTTGTTCAATTGCGGATCCAGGCGGACGTCTTTAGTGCCCTGTACATTCCCACCAACGACCATCAGCCTGCAGTATACAAGAAGAGCACCTATATGTTCAAAGTGCTATCTTCCAAGCCTTGGAGAGAGGGAAATGGAAACATACCATAGCTTTGACAGCAAAACCCCTAATCTCCTTGATCGCCCTCGGCGCTCGCTTCTTGAATGCTACGCCATGCACCTATACCTCACGCAGCGAAATCAGTCTTCCGTCCAAACAATTCATTCACACCGAGATCATCTTCAAGTGTGAACAAACGACAAGGGGACTTCATGAAACTAATTTTTTCTGTGCTTTTTCCACATCTCTCTTCTACTCTTTCTGGCTTTTTTCTGGGCTGATGGATCGATCATCTGGGCTCACATACGCGCTTGTGGAGATGGATGGTGTATTCGCGGGCGACGACGTCGGCAATGGCAGAGCGGGTTGCTTTGGGGTTTTTGGGGACCGCGGGTTTGGTTTTTGGAGTAGGCATTCTGGCTGTGTGATGTTAGCCCGTGTATTGTTTGTGGTCGGTGCAGAGGGATGTATTCGTATACCTTTATGCCGTTTTCGAGGCAGTGAACGTCGACAGGATGATGAGGATCACGATTGTTGTTAGTGAAGGGGCTTGAGATTGCGGGTTGTGGAACTCGCTTAGCGTAGGGCTTAGATTTGGTTTGCCGAAAAATCTCCGAAGCAAATCGATAATTTACAAGATTCAAGGCTTTGGGATTTCCTTTACAGGGCTTCGCTTTCATATCCACAAAGTCTCTGTCCTGTAGCTCACTCAAAATGTCTTCTATGAGAAACGCCGTCCAGCGCCGCAACCACAAGGAGCGAGCCCAACCCGTCGAGCGCGAGAAGTGGGGCATATTAGAAAAACACAAAGTCCTCCCACCCCTCTATCTCTCTCAAGCCACTTTGACTCACAGTACTACAGGATTACTCCCTCCGCGCCCGCGACTACAATATCAAAAAAGCCCGTCTAAAAGCCCTCCGCCAAAAAGCCGCCGACCGCAACCCAGATGAATTCAATTATGGCATGCTCAGCAGCAAATCAAAGAAAGGCGTGAAGATAGCGGATCGAGGCAATCCAGTATTGAGTCATGATGCTGTGAAGCTATTGAAGACGCAGGATGCAGGCTACTTGCAGCTAATGCTACAGAAGACTAGGAAGGCGAGGGAGAGGTTGGAGGGGGAATTTCTTTTGAGGGATGGTGGGGTGGAGGTTTTGGGGAAGGAGGACAGAAAGGGGGGCCATGTGGTTTTTGTTGATGATGAGTGGGAGCAGAAGAGGTATGATCCTGAAGTGGGGGATGGTGGGCTAAGGATCGATCCTACTGAGGGGTATACGTCCGGCGGTGCCTTAGAAGCGAATGAGGACGATGAAAAAGTGGACATACACGAGAAGGAGCGGTCAAAATCTCGAAAGGCTGTGGAGAAAGAAGAGCAAGCGCGAAAGGAGGAGCGGGTTATAAGGAAGAAGCACAAGAAGGCACAGGAGGCTCGAAGAAGCAAGCTTGATGCGCTTAAAGTGCGCGAAAAGGATCTCCGGGACGTGGAGAATGAGCTTGAGGTGCAGAGAGCGAAGATGAACAATTGTGTTGGAGGTGTGAATAAAAATGGGGTGAAGTGGAAAGTTCGGGAGAGAAAGAGGTGATGGTTGACGGTTTGCTTGTATTTCATGCATACATTTGAGCTTTTTAAAGATACCCAAATCAATGCGTGATTTATGTTCTTTGAATAATGTTTATCGGCCCAAATAGCTTTTCTTCAATTGTCCAAGACATCCTTAAAAATTTCATGCTGGTCGATGTTTTGATATTCGCTAGGGCTTCAGATTAGGGCTGTATTTTATACCTCGGCTCAAGCCCGACAACCTCTTCCGATCCCTCCATCTCCATCCCTTTGCTCTTGCTTCTAACAATCATAATAGTTGTCCAAGCGTTCAACTTCTCCGGTTTCTCTCCCAATCCCCTAATATTTCCTAAGATCAGAGCACAATGAAGATCGATGGCAGAACATTCGTCGTCTCAGGCGGGTATAAGATTCACTCAATCTCATTCAACACACTCTTTCACTGACACAGTCTCACCAAACAGAGCCTCCGGCCTCGGCCTAGCCACAGTGCACAACCTCCTCTCCGCTGGCGCCTCTATCTCAATTTTGGACATGAACACCGAATCCGGCACGTCCCTCGTCGAAACCCTCGGCCCCCATCACGTCCACTTCTTCACAACCGACGTCTCCGACAGCGAAAGCATAGCCGCCGCTGTCAGCGGCACTCTCAAATGGGTAAAAGAGACCGGGAAGGAGATCGGAGGTGTAATTGCTGCAGCGGGGGTGTCTACGCCGGCAAAGATAATTGATCGGCATGGGGAGTCGTTTGATATGAAGGGATTTGACTTCGTGATGGCGGTCAATGTGAGGGGGAGTGTGGATTTGGTTAGGCAGTTTTTGCCCCATATGGTAAAGGTCGAGCCGGAGGAAGGGGATGGGGAGCGGGGTGTTATTGTGTTAGTTTCAAGCTCTGCTGCGTACGCATACGCTTAACATCCAGTATGATTGAATAGGACTGACGAATGCAGGTTCGATGGACAACCGGGTCAAGTCTCATATTCGGCCTCCAAAGGAGCTCTGGCTTCTTTGACACTGCCTTTGACGAGGGATCTGTCGAGATATGGCATTAGAATTGTGACGATTGCACCGAGTCTTTTTGATAGTGGCATGACGGCTCTTATGGGCGACAAAGTGAGATCCAGTTTGACGAAGGTGATGGAATTTCCACTTCGGCCTGGGAAGCCGGAAGAGTTCGCCAGGATTGTGCGGGAGGGTATGGAAAACTCAATGTTGAATGGTGTGGTTATACGGCTGGATGGGGGGATGAGAATGCCCAGCAAAATGTGAAAGATATGAATCAATCATTTTGGAATATGAGGACGGTTTCCCCTGTGCCCGAGGATATCAGAGCTAGGGAAATGATATCCACGGGAAAATCCTCCCATAGCAAAAGTCTTCTCGGTTGCTATGGCAGGTGTTTCGTACCGGCAGCATTGTTTGCTCCAGATCACTCGACTCAATGCTAGAGGACTGGAAGCCTCGAACATGTATGGTTGCATTGATTCATACCGCCATCAGGCCGTGGTGAAAAGCTTTTGTATCAACGGGTGCAAGTATTCGAAAGGTCACGAGCCCTGGGGGACCTCAAATATTCTTCCCCTTCCTCGGTTTCCTACGCAAAGCCGCCCAATTAGGCTCCTCCAACCCTTTCCCACCTTCATTCTTCTCGAGATCAACACGGATCATATCCACCTCCTCAAGCCCACGTTTATCATACACCAGCAATTCCGCAGGGTTGGAATCAAGAGGCTGAGAAGCATTCTTTGCTCGCTCTTTGCGTTGGTGTTGCGATCCTTCTGTTAAAGATAAGAATTAGATACTTCCCTTGCCCTACCTTGGGCTTTGGCGGACGCTATGAGAGGATCGATAAGCAGCCATAGCATTATTGTGAGACAGAATTCATAGACATAGGGTGAGGTATGTACAAGACGGAAACTCTAGCAAGACATTTTCGAAGCTATGTGGTGGCGGTGCGAGACTTGCAAGACAAATCGCTGCATTCGTGTTATATAATCCATCCAAAGTCGTACCCTAAACGCCCCAGTCTCAGACCCTCATGCAGTCCATATTTTCTTGATTGCCTCCGTCAAGCCCACATCATTCGTTTCGAATTCATAAAGACCGACTCCCACAGTCAATGTAGCTGCTCGTAATCCCCACCAGAACAGCGCTCGCGTTTTGGGCAATTTCTTCGAAGGAATGTAATCTATGACAACGGATCTGACGCTCTCGTCAGCTACGGACCTATGTCTTAGTCAGGCACAGACTCACTCAAAACCAATGTGCGAATGAATGAGTATCGTTGCGCAAAGAATAGCGTCCATGATGGGATTGAGGGTGCCGGCAGCGAAAGGTGCAACAGTCAAAGGTACGAGGGCGATTGCGATTATCCTGCATTTGCAATTCATCAGCATCCGTCGGCGACCATTGTAACCGTGGGAAGCCTGCCTTTCAAAGGCCCAATGGTAGCTGCCGTGTGTGGGAGATGGAATAGGAATTGGTGCTGGATCATTCGCTATACAGCAATCAGTATCCGAATATTCTTTCACCATCATCAAATGAGATATATACCAGTTCCATCAATGACCTCTATATGCAGTTAGCTTCGAGGCCAATACCTCAATAGTAGATAAGAGCACTCACGCGGTCCAGGGGGAAGGATAGGCCTTCGTCCACTTGTATGGAAGGCTATGACTCTTACTGCAAAAGGCGGCGCGCAGCGTACGTTCGAGGCTCGAATGGTAGGAGTGCGTGGGGAGATCAGGTTATTGCGGATGGCGGAGGCATTGAGGGTAGAGAATGATGGCTTTTGTGATGTTTGCTTGGTGATTTTTCGTACCACTGCCACAGGTAGTCGAGCCTGCCGTAGTAATGAGGGTCTCAATAAGGATGCCATTGTCATAAGAATGACAACACTGGCGGTATTGCTTGAAGGATCTTGAGGTCCCATCCACCAAACCGAGGCCTTATGTCAGCAGATCTGACCGCCTTTGATTGGCCGAGGCAATTCCTATCGAAGCTCCTGTCAAATTCCTCGTCTCTCCGAAACCACAATACTACTACGTTCACTAAACTTGTCATTCCCTTTTCCATAAAGAGCTATGGCCTCCCGCCGGCTGGCTCTCAACGTCAACCAGACCTTGCGAAGTCGAGCTGCCCTTAGATTTATCCAACCCAGGACGAGAGGCTTCGCGACGCCAATTGATCATGCCATCAATACCGAAAGCACCACCCTCAACAATGGCTTGACTGTGAGGCGAGCTTGAAGCTCAACTGGATCATCCGGCTGACCCCGATTCAGATCGCAACCGAACATTCCCCATGGGCACAGACCTCGACTGTTGGCGTTTGGATCGATGCAGGTTCAAGAGCAGAAACAGACAAGACCAATGGAACGGCCCATTTCCTGGAGCATCTGGCATTCAAGGTGGGATCATGCCAGCTATGATAAAAATACCAAAACACTAAAAGAGGTGCGCAGGGAACCAAGAGCCGAACGCAGCAACAATTGGAGCTAGAGATCGAGAACATGGGCGGACACTTGAATGCGTACACATCTGTATGGAAACTGTCCCAGCCTTGAGATGGGTTGCTTCTCACGTGAAACACAGCGTGAGAACACTGTATACTATGCCAAATCCTTCAACTCCGACGTTCCTGCTACTGTCAACATCCTTTCCGACATTCTCCAAAACTCGAAGTTGGAACCCCAAGCAATTGAGCGAGAACGTGATGTTATTCTTCGGGAACAAGAAGAAGTGGATAAGCAGTTAGAGGAAGTCGTCTTCGATCATCTACACGCTACCGCCTTTCAAGGCCAGCCTCTGGGGCGAACCATCCTAGGGCCCAAACAAAACATCGAAAGCATCCAGCGAGACGATTTGGTCGGTTATATCAAGCAGAACTACCTTGCAGACCGCATGGTCTTGGTAGGATCTGGTGGTGTTCCTCACCAACAGCTGGTCGAGCTAGCCGAAAAACACTTCACAAACCTCCCTAGAGAGCCACCTACCTCCTCCGCCATTGCGAGTGCAGCCGCCCAAAAAGCTCGACCCGACTTTATAGGCTCAGAAGTCCGGATACGAGATGATACCATCCCCACGGCGAACATTGCTATTGCGGTTGAGGGTGTCAGCTGGAAGGATGATGATTACTTCACGGCACTCGTGACTCAAGCCATCGTTGGCAATTGGGATCGAGCGATGGGGAACTCGCCTTACCTTGGCAGTAAACTCAGCACTTTCGTGCATGAGAACAAGCTCGCCAACAGCTTCATGAGCTTTTCGACCAGCTACAGTGACACTGGGCACGTATTCCCTTCGTCGTGGTCCCCTTAGACTCAGGCAGCCCAAAGGACTTTGCTAATTCACATTTACAGTCTATGGGGCATCTACCTTGTAACGGACAACAAAACCCAAATCGACGACCTCGTCCACTTCACCCTTCGGGAATGGTCCCGCCTCTCCTACAACGTCTCTGAAGCGGAAACCGAGCGCGCCAAAGCCCAGCTGAAAGCTTCCATTCTCCTATCTCTCGACGGCACCACTGCTGTCGCTGAGGACATCGGCCGCCAGATTGTGACTACAGGACGTCGCATGAATCCCGAGGAGGTGGAACGGGTCATTGGAGCTATTAGTGAAAAGGACGTGATGAACTTCGCAAGGAAGAAGTTGTGGGATCAGGATGTGGCCATCAGTGCCGTGGGAAGTATCGAGGGTTTGTTGGTAAGCGCTATTTGGAGTCGATCTCATGCTCCTTCGACGGAGCAATGCTGACTCGCTGCGATTACTAGGACTACCAGAGAATCCGGAATGATATGTCGAGGAACGCTTAGAGTGGGCTGGGATGATGCAGCGGATGCCATTGTATCGTTGTAGAGATGGGTGGTTTGTACATGTACCCAATAAAATCCTCGTGCTCCTGAGAGCATAACCTCCAGCAAACAGCGAATCATTTGAAAACCTGCACATCACTCTCCTGATTTCACAATGGAAGTCACTCCTAGACACGGCGATTCACCAAGTTATTCACATTGCTTTTTCGCTCCGTTCCTTTTACTCCAGACTTAACTCTACATACTTAGCATACCTTGAGCTAGGTTGGCTCCCTTGGCTCGCTTTGGGCCGCATGTAGGCCTCGCGGCGCCGGGCCGTTGTGCGTCATCCGCCCTACATGGAAGCTAGTCACCCAATATAATCACTAGCTAAGGTACCGACCTTTAAGTATATAAGTAGGTAAAGTGTTGGAAACCAAAAGCCTACCTTCTTTGGGTACATCATACCATCCTTATGTCATGAACATTGATATAGAATAGCTCTGCCGTGGTCTGCTACTTTACGCTCCACCATTCCCCATCCCCACGCTGGCCATGGCCAAGGCCTCAAAATATGAATATGTCAAAGCCTTCGAGCAATCACCTACTCTTCTGCGTAATACCTTCATCGTGATCCGCCTTGACGGCCGCGCCTTCCACAAGTCGGTCCGTATTCTCAGAGATCGAGAAGAATCTCTGATGCATCTAGGCTCTCCACCAAGTATGCGTTCGAAAAGCCGAACGATCGCCGAGCCCTCGATCTCATGAATGCCGCCGCATCGGCTACAATGAAGGAAATCTCGGATGTGATTCTTGCTTATGGCATTAGCGATGAATACAGGTCTTCTCCACTTGACCTGACCATTACCTCAAGACTGACTGAATGTATAGTTTTATTTTTGATCGGTCTACAAAATTGTTTGACAGGCGAGAAATGTAACGCGACCTTTTACTTTACCCCACTTGGATATCTCTCCTTGCCATTGACCCTTTCCACAGCAAGATCGTAACAACAGTCGTCTCAACATTCACATCCTACTACGTGCACCTCTGGCCCACCTTCTTCCCCTCCTCCCCCCTCTCCCCGCCCATGCCATCCTTCGATGGTAGAGCGGTGGTCTATCCTTCCATCCAGAACATAAGGGATTACGTGAGTTGGAGACAAGCCGACTGTAAGCCCTCTGCCTCCTTCAAGGCTTACATGGCAAGAACCAGTCTATTGATTGAGGCTGCAGGCCATATCAACAACCTCTACAACACCGCTTTCTGGGCTCTTGTTGACAAAGAGGGCAAGAGCGCCACCCAGGCGGAGGAAGAACTCAAAGTAAGTGCCTTGCTCTTGTTTGTGCTCCGATCATTGACCAGGGCCTGACATAGGGAACGCTGGCGGCGGACAAGAACGAGATACTTTTCTCCCGGTTCGGGGTCAATTACAACGATGAGCCGGAGATGTTCCGGAAGGGCAGTGTGTTGTTCCGTGATGTGCGTTGGCCCCATGAGAATCCTTTCCTTCCGGATCTGATTGACCGGCAGTATGCTGTCGAAGGTAATGAGGTTTTGGTGGGACCCCAGGGGGAGAGGTCAGCGGAGTCAGAGGTATCCAAGACGCAAGCTGAGAAAGAGAGGAAGAAGCGCCGGAAAGCGACGATTACGCTAGCGCATGCGGACCTCATTCAAGATGCTTTTTGGGAGATGCGCCCATGGTTGCTTGGGGGAAAGGGGGTAAAGTAGTTTGCACGAGCATAAGCTTTGGAAGAAGGCAAAGGGATCAATTCCTCAAACGGCGGGTAGATTGGAAAAGCTCATCGCGACAGCAGGTAAGCCCACAGACCGATAAGCTGGCCTTTTGCTTTTCAATGCTGCAAAATCTAATCTGCGATGCATTTACAAGTGTGCAAGTCGACGAAGTCGAGGTGATACTCGGAAAGTTCGATGCAATTCGCTAAGGCACCATACCTCGCGGCAGACTGTATGTGTCAAGCCTGCGATAATCCCCTACAATAACTGTTTCCTCCACAGACGGATGTATTATCCAGTAGGCCCTTAGGAATGCCGTCATTCTGCAAAAGTCTCTGCGAGGTGACCGACTTCTGCGCATACGGCAGTCTCCCTTGAGACATTCCATTAAATGTCATCAATCCTCATCCTCCCCAGCCTCACTCTCCCGCTCAATCAACTCCCCCTTCTTGCTCTTCCGCCTGATGTTCGTCCAGCTGATCCCCGCCCTGCTCTTCTCATGCTGAGGCGTACTCGCCGCACTACCCCCCAACTGCCCATCGGACGCGTTATCCTCTTCGAATTCCCCCGGCGTAGAGGGCTCCCCTGCGCGCTTCGAGAAGATCCCGCGATAAGACACGTTGAACTTGCTCGAGCTGCTCTTGCGGCTTATTTTCTGCATTAGACTCTCCTTCGGTGCTGAGGATGCAACAGCCTCGAGCGGCGTGCCTGAAGTGGTACGATCGAAGGAGTCGCCTGAGTCGGCGGTCGAGGTGGCGGTGGTGATGGACTGGGCGTCGCGGGATAAACGTGGATTCTGCGGGGAGCCATCTTCAATTTCGTATTCATCCTCTGCGTCTTTGTCTTTGGGCTTTTCGACGGCTTTACCTTTGTCGGGTTTACCGGATCGACGGGTGTTGAAGAGGGTCTTGAAGGAGGGTGCTGCTGGGTTGAGTTTGGGTGTGATTGGGCGCTGGGCGGATCGTGGGCGTGTGCCTATTGGGGCTTGTTCAGATCGTTGTTTCGAGATGGAGCCGGACACATCGTCGGGGTCTAAAGGCGTGCTTCCGATTGAAAGATTGGTAGCCGATCCATGTTGAATCGATGCTCGACGAGAGGGGACGCGGGACCATGGTCCTTGGCTCGTAGCCCAGCTGGCACCTAAAGGGCTGCTGCGGTTTGGCATGCTGTCTCCATACATGTTCCACATATGCTGGCTTTCGGTTGATGGGCGCCCGTACGTTTGGTCAAACGAGTATGTGGAGGATGGTCGAGAAGGCTGATCGGGATAGGGGGTTGGTTCCAGAGTGTCCATTCTTGCCTTGAACATGTTGAGGCGGCTGGCCCGTCCAGATCCTGTTCGAGCGCGGATGAGGCCATTGTCTTCCGGCGTTACTGTATTGCGAGCCAACAATCCTGTCACAGGTTTTGCCCAGTGCCCATAACTTCCTCTTCGACGTCGACTGGCAACAAACTCGAGTCCATCTTGCTCCATATTGCGAGGGAAAGATTGACTCTGACCTTGCTTCAAGGTGCCGAGCAATGGAGCCTCTTGCGCATTCGCCTTTCCTCGCTGTCGATTGAACGTGAACAAATTCGCGAGTCTACTCGTTGCTAATGGATTGGAGTCGGAGGGAAGAGAGGGCAAAGGGGGAGCTTGTGTAGAATGGATAGATAGGTCGTCTCCAAAGGCATCCCCTCGGGTTTGAAAGCCATGCAGATTGTTCATGCTCTCGTGCGGACTGGGTAAGAGGCTTCCCCCGCGGCTTTCGGCAGAGCCTGGTGTACGCGGCGGAGCCACTGAAGCGTCTGAATTAGGCAAGGTATGACTAAGGAAGGGATCTCCGTTGGTAGCACCGAATGACTCGCGGCCTGGACTCGCAGTGTTCTCATCGTGGAATAGATTCGACGGTAGGAGCTCACGTGCACCAGGACTCATAAAGGCTCCTCCGATAAGCGTGGCCGCTTCTGTTGTTGACAGTCCAGACTGTTCGGCAGCACTTGAGACCGCTGTGCCATTGCTCGTATTGAAGTACGAAGACGAAGCATACGGCTGGGGATTCACAGAAGTACTGGCGAAGGGCGACGGGCCTCCTTGATAACCCGAAGAAGAGTGAGTGCTGGCGCGAGAGATGTTTTGTCGACTTCTCTTTGATCTCTGGCGCTGCATCGAAGCCGGAGTTTCCAACGGTACTAAGGGAGCAAATTGCTCTGGGTGCTGTGCACGCTTTGCAAGCCACCAATTCAAATGCTCCTCTGCTCGTTGCTCTTCCAATTTCGCTTGCTGAAGTGTTTGCCACATCGTTCCCACCTGGACTTGCATGGCTTGGTGTCGGACCTCCCATGCCTCGTCTTTCAGCCTCTCTTTTCTTGCACGCTCTCTCTCGTCCATCCCGTCATTGTTCATCTGCTCTCTTCTGTGCTCCAAGGACTTAATGTCCGCGCCTTTGAGACGGATCTCTTCTTCCAACGTCTTGATCGCCTTTTGATCCTGCGCAACGCCTTCCCGCACCTTTGCTAGCTCTTCATCTTTGACAGCATTTATGTCTTCCAACTCTTTGCTCATCTGCGCTGTGTCTTGTTTCATCTCTTCAATCTCCAGCTTCCATCTCTCGGTATCTTCTTGGATCTTCTGTCTCTCAGCCTTTTTTCGTTGAAGCAGCTTTTCTTTGCTTGCTTTTCTGTTCTGTGCGTTACGGTTGGCCTTGTCGACTTGATTGCCATACTTTTTCAACTCAGTAAGGGCGTCATCTCTATCTTTAAGCACCTGCTTGAAACCATCCCTCTCTTGGGCTAATTCTGAGTGGTGGATTTTGGCTTCTACTTCCTGCTCCGCAATCTGCCTATCCACCTCCTCTTTCTGTTTTTTTAAGGATTCAAGCTTCTCTGTCAATCGTTGAAGGTTCTCCGGAGATTCATCCTCGTCATTCTCGCCAGCCTGAATATCGACGTGATTTACCACCTGTTCGCTACCTTGTCCGATGCTCCGCCTCTTATTCGATATTTTGGCAATTGATTGTTGGCCTGCGCTGGTATCCTTGGCAACCAGCGTCGAAGCTGCGGGGCCAAATTTCGAAGTGGAAGTGCGAATTCCAGCAGACTCGCCATCTCGGGGAACATCCTCGGGTGCAGAGGGTTCTGTGCGGGTTCGCACGTTAATCGGTGGACTGGTTGCGGTGATCTTGGCAGAGTTTGTCGCGAGAAGCCGAATGATATAGCCATGCTTTGGTTTCAGGCCGTGAATCTCGATGGAGGTGTCGCCCCAACCAACTTCGCCAACTAAAAGGCAAGCATTAGGAGCACTCCAGTTGCAAGTGACTTTTTACCGGCCTCACTCACGTTTGATACCATTGACTTGCACCGCAAGCTTGATGGAGGCAGACTGGCCCTCTTGGATGTTAAACAAGTATAGCTGGACCGAGCATGACTTTATTCCAGCCAGAGAGACGTCAGGCGTAGGTGGAATCTCGTAGCCCAATCTCTCCTCCAGTACTTCTTTTGGAATAAGATTAATCAGCCAAGTTCGATAGCAAAGCCTATACTAAACTTAGCATGATGTGGCCTCGGGCGGGTGAAAAATTTTCGTACCAAGCCACTGCAAGAACGATAAGAATGTCTATGACCATGTTGATGTTCCTTAGCGTGGCACGCCACGTGTGTAGCGGCAGGGTGGAGTGCTTGTACAACACTTGGGAACTCACGGCGACCACGTTCCAGAGCCTTTGTAGAATAGCTGGTCTTGAAAAGGAGCCAATTCCTAATAGTATCGACGAGGCTAATTCTTCAATAGTAGAGACGGTGAGCTTTGCTGTCTGAGGGTAAAGCGCCTAAAAGCCCCCAAAGCCTTCTCATAGTACTCGTTGACAGTGCCAGGCCTAGGCCATGCTTTTGGCAGGGTAGGACCTAGCCATATTCAAACGATGGTGCCGCCGATAGACCAGGCGCGAAGGTCTCGTTGAGTAAGAGGCAGCAGTACCACGTTGAGGATGATAATCTGAACCGAGCGCCAACGACGAAGTGAGCCTTTATGTTCTTCTCCCGATTGGCGTGCTTGTGGACTGTCTAGTCGTATTCCTGTTGTTGCTAATGGTTTCCTTGATTGCCGAGCATATTACCACGTAAGTACCTTACCTTACTTAGTCCCTCGATATAGTAGCTTGCCTTGAGGTACCTTACCTACCTTAGGGGGCTTGGCAGTATGCTTGGAACCGTGTAAATACTGTTACTTCTTAAAAAACCGTATAGAAACTGTTATTCAAAATCAACGTTTATTGATATTAACGTTATATATTAATTATTATATATTTATTTTTATAGTTTTAAAATAGAAATATAATATAAATATTAATTTTTTTTAATATTTAATTCCTTAAATATTAATTTTTCTTAAAAATATTATATATTTTTTAATTATATATATTAATATAAATAATAAATCTTTATAATTTAATTAAAAGAAATTTTTTTTTTATAATTATAAGTTATAAATTAACTAGAAAATAAAAAGGTTAAAGATAAAAAAAAAAAATAATAAATAAATAATAAAAATAATAAAAATAAATATTAAAATTTATAATAAATAAATAAAAACGTTTAAAAAAGGAAATATTAAAATCGATAATAAATAAATAAAAATATCCGAAAAAGAAAATTTTTTTTTTATAAAATTAATATATTATTATAATATTATTATAAAAATATAATAAAATATAATTATTATATTAAAATTTTTAATATTAAAATTATTTATATAATATTTTATTTTTATATTCGAATTTATTTATAATAAATTTTTTCTTTATAATAAGATAATTATTATATTAAAATTTTTAATATTAAAATTATTTATATAATATTTTATTTTTACGTTCGAATTTATTTATAATAAATTTTTTTTTATAATAAAATAATTATTATATTTAAAAATTTTTAATAAAAATTAATAATAATATTTATTTTTTATAAATAATATCGGAGTTAAAATAAACGTTTTTAATATAACCAGATCATAACGGTTCCTATATAATAACAACCTACTACCAAGCCCAGCTAGGTAGGTAAATACTTAGCTAGGCTTAGCAGTATACTGTTACTGTATAAAAACCGTTATAATCTGATTATATTAAAAACGTTTATTCTAGCTCTGATATTATTATAAAAAATTATTATTATTATTAATTTTTATTTAAAAATTCTAAACGTAATAATTATTTTATTATAAAAAAAAATTTATTATAAATAAATTCGAATATAAAAATAAAGTATTATATATATTTTTTTAATATTAAAAATTTTAATATAATAATTATATTTTATTATATTTTTATAATATTAAAATTTTTAATATAATAATTATATTTTATTATATTTTTATAATATTATTATAATAATTTATTAATTTTATAAAAAAAAATTTTCTTTTTTAAATATTTTTATTTATTTATTATAAATTTTAATATTTATTTTCATTATTTATTTTATTTATTTATTATTTTTTTTTTATCCTTAACCTTTTTATTTTCTAATTAATTTATAACTTATAATTATAAAAAAAAAAAATTCTTTTAATTAAATTATAAAAATTTATTATTTATATTAATATATATAATTTAAAAAAATATAATATTTAAAAAAAAATATTTAAAAAATTAAATATTAAAAAAATTAATATTTATATTATATTTTTATTTTAAAATTATAAAAATAAAATTATAATAATTAATATATAATATTAATATTAATAAACGTTAATTTTAAATAACAGTTCCTATACGGTTTATAAAGAAGTAACAGTATCTATACGGTTCCAAGCTTACTGCCAAGCCCTCTAAGGTACCTACCTTAGGCTGGGAGAGCCGAAGTGGTCTAGCGCTGGGACGGCCCGACATCCGCGTATCGGGTTTGTAATTTTACCAGGATAGAAGAACCTCGGCGAGCTAAATGCCGATCACCAGGTAAGGCATTCACCTGCTTCAAAGGGTGTCCATCTGGTAGACGTCGCCAGCAGGACAATGGCGTTTGACTCACGTGGAGGGAAATGGTGACTCTTGTCGTCTGTCAAATATCGGAACCTGCTAGCATCATCGCCCGAACGACCTTGACGTCCCGCTTTTTGTCTCCATTCCACCCTTCGACTTCCCCTGCTATGCTTTATGCTGCTACCCTTTCAGTCCCGTTTGATATGATACAAAAACAGAGGGAAACTATCCACTGCGATTGGAAATGCAGTATGTCCGGAGCATCGGAGGTTCGGTATCGAAAACCTGGAATTCAATCAATCCTGCGACCTTGAGCGGGGCAATTGATGTCATTGTCGTGGAACAGGAAGATGGTACGCATTCTACTTAGGGAGGAAGCAGTGGGAATATGTACTGACTGTAACCCAGGATCGCTTGCTTGCTCTCCTTTCCACGTCCGCTTTGGCAAATTTTCTCTACTCAGGCCGTCGGAGAAGAAGGTAGCCTGCGCTCCCCCCGCTCCTGCGCCTTACTGACGGTGGCCGTTGTAGGTCGAGTTCAAGGTCAACAATGTCAAACAAAATTATGCTATGAAGCTCGGAGATGGAGGGGAGGCCTTCTTCGTTTTCGAAACATCTGATGAGATTCCAGAAGACTTGCAAACATCCCCTGTAATCTCACCAACCGCAAGTCCCCTACCTCCCCTCGAGGATGGCTCCTCTCCTCCTCTACTCCAAGAGCCTGAATACTTGGATCTCAACATCGAAGGACTAAATGGCAAAGGAAGTAATGCGTCTTCTCAGCCTACACCAAGGATCTCTCCTTCGTCCAGAACCAAGAGTGATTTAGGTGAGTGCCACAATTCATTGCGGCACTAGGTTACTCATATATGAAGGTGCACTCACTCCTATTTCTATAAGCCCCAAAAAAGATGTGCGACCACTGTCAAGGAGTAATTTTCCGATCGGGCAATCCCCGCAATCGATCAAGCGTTCCACTTCTGAAGAGCTTTTGCCAACGCCACGCCAGCTTCAAGAGAGTGTATCACTTGGCCATCATCAAACCCCAGAACTTGACGGCCAGAGCAGACCCAGGACTACTCCAGGACTTGCCGCATCCTCTCCAACCGAACGCTCGTCAAGCCCACCTCCTCTTTCTGCAAATGAAGCCGTCAGCAGAGCGAAATCTCTTTCTCAAAAGCTTTCGGGATCCAACATCCCGACTCAGGTCACTGATAGCGGAGACCTTATGTTGGATATGACCGGGTATAAAAGTAGTGAAGATGAAGCGCTTCGTGCGGAAGTAATTGCCCGAAAAATTCTTGCTGAAGAGCTTGAAGGCAATTACGATATTGGGGCTCTGATAGGAGCCGATGATCAAGGCAATCTTTGGATCTACAGTAGTGAAGAGGCCAAAGAAGCCGCAGCACGGAAGATTGGACTACATGGTCTTGCTCCAGGGGCTGACATCAGCGATGCTTCTTCTGATCCGGGCTACCATAGCGATGATTCCAAGCCACCAGCAATGCCCAAGCCACCAGTATTGCACCATCGAGCGCACTCAGATACCAATACTACGGGCCTTACCACTCCACCGCGGACTCCACTGGCCGACTTACCGAGCAGTGGCGATCCAAATCGGAACTACGCAAAGACACTACGACTTACTAGCGATCAATTGAAAGCCCTAGATTTGAAATCGGGTGCCAATTCGATGAGCTTTAGTGTCAACCGGGCAACATGTCAAGCGTACATGTACTATTGGAAATACGATGTTCCTGTCGTGATTTCTGACATTGATGGGACCATCACCAAGTAAGTCTGAAACTTTCAGAAGCTGCGAGCGCGAATTGATAAGAGCTCCACAAACAGATCAGATGCTCTCGGCCATGTACTGAACATGATCGGTCGTGATTGGACGCACATCGGTGTAGCAAAGCTCTATACCGACATAGTAGCGAACGGGTACAACATCCTGTATCTGACCAGCAGATCTGTTGGCCAAGCCGACACCACTCGAACGTACTTGAACGGAATACTACAGGAAGGAATGAAGTTGCCAAAAGGTCCCGTCATCCTGAGCCCTGACCGTACAATTGCGGCACTGCGACGTGAGATCTATCTTCGAAAACCTGAGGTCTTTAAGATGGCATGCCTGAGAGACATCTTGAGCCTTTTTAGCCAGAAAAGGAATCCATTTTACGCCGGTTTCGGTAATCGATTGACTGACGCTTTGAGCTATCGATCTGTCAATATCCCTTCCACGCGCATTTTCACCATCAATTCGAATGCCGAGGTATCGCTAGATCTGCTTACGCTCAACAAGTACAAGAGTAGCTATGTTACGATGAGAGAGGTCGTAGATCATTTCTTCCCACCAGTGGGCTTGTTAGTGACTGGAGGGGGCGAAGAGTACACCGACTTCAACTACTGGAGAGACGCCCCTCTTGAAATTGTCGATTTTTCTGATAGTGACAGCGACAGCGGAGACCGAGGCAAGAGGGGTAAAGACAAACAAAGCATTAGAAGTGAAGACGAAGGCAGCGAAGGACTTGACGATGACGATGAGCAGGTTGATGAAATGGGAGAAAGCTACCTCTCCCAAGATTCAGCAACTGGAGGCGGAGATCTTATTGATTCAATTCTTGATAGCATTGAAGACACCGATCTGAGAGAAATGTCTGCAATCCAAGACGGAGTCAGGGAAGCTCCCGAATCCGTTATAGATCTTGAGGTCAATCTGGCCACGTTGGCGGAGCTTGAAGCCGAGGAGGAAAACGATGGCAAGGCGTCGGAGGCGCACTTGAATCATGTGGAAGTCGCCGAAGCGATACAATCTGCATCGGAGGACCATGAAGATCTCGAAACACCATGAATGAAGCGCTGTAAGCATAGTGAGCAATGGCGCAGAAGGATGGCTGAAAAGGTCTTGCATCTGGAGTGATTGGGATGTTAGTAGCATGATTGAAGCGGCATTATATGGTGTCCTTGGACAGCTATTTGTGGATCGGGGTAGCTGTTGATCCAGTCTATAGACACAGATCATGGTAACGCATGAATGTAGAAGATGCCTACATTTACCTGTTACAAGCAATAATGACCAAAGGACACATCATATTGCGATCAAAAGGTCCAATATCAAAGGGTCGATTCATGGAAACTAGACCTTCCGTCCTTTTCCCCACCGAAAGCCATTACATACCTCCGAGGGATCTTTCTCTTTGTACCTACTCAAATGTAGAGCATCATCGCATCCTCCCCGCTACAAATTAGCTGATGATCTCTACCTGAGTACGTGCCATTCCTAAAGAGGTAATGGCAGAGGTCGATGGTCCATCTCCAGCAGGAGAAAATGCCCCCCCAGATGCCCAGCCCACAGCACCACCAAAGGACTCCTCACCGAGACCCATACAAGACATCACAAACCCCAATATCACTCCTCCCTCACTTTTAGACAACGGTCTCTCGCGCCGCCCCCGAGATGCTCGCCTCATCCACATGATTCTTGCCAACTACGGCGTCACCGCCTATCAAGAGCGTGTCCCACTCCAGCTCATGGACTTCGCCTATCGCTACACATCCTCCACCCTCCAGGACGCCCTACATTTCACTTCAGAAGGCTACGGTACCACAGGCCCAGGTGGTGGCGCCAAAGGTGCTCACAACGATCTCAACTCCATCACACTCTCTGCCCTGCGCCTCAGCATCTCTAGCCGGACGCATTACCAATTCAATTCCACACTGCCGAAAGAAGTCTATAGCGAGCTTGCGCAGGAGAGGAATCGAGTGGCGCTTCCGCCGTTGCAAAAGGAGTGGGGAATGAGGTTACCACCCGAGCAGTATTGTTTGACGGGGAAGGGGCTGGAGTGGGACATGATGGAGCTTGAGGATGGCGAGGGGGATGGAGATGCTACCATGCCAGATGTGGAGAGGGAAGACGATGATGAGGATGAGGTTGAGGGGGGGCGGATGGAAGACATCTTTGGGGAGGGTAATGGGGAGGGTGATGACGATGGTATGCAGGAGGAATGAATCGCTCGGAGGCTGAAGTTGTGACTGCATTTAGCGCGCATTTGGCCGGCGTCGTTGGAACAGGCGGGATGCCTTGAGTTATCAAAGAGATCGGATATCATCGCTGAGATTTATTCCACGAGATATATCTCTCTGCCTTGGAGCCACATTGATACCCTCTGCATATGTGCTCCAAGCCAAATGCCCAGACCCGGCGAGAATACGCACATCTCTCCATCTCCGTGCGTGAAAACCCTAGGCCATTGTGGCCCTAATACTCCGTCATGGTTCTCCAAAGGCCGCCTGTCGCGCGTTGTCATCGGTTTGCCTCCCCACTCTTCTCCTCCTGTTTCCCTTCCTGATTTCGTGGTAGATCCCACCATTCCCTGACCCAATCAATTAGCACTATCCCCACTCAACGAACACAGGAAATTGTACCTGTAGAATCTCTCCTGCTCCGCCTTTTTCTTTTCTTTCTCCTCCCGTTCACGCCGCCGTTCGTCTGCAGTTGCAAACCACTCTGCCCTTGCTGCATCCTGTTCTTGCTGCGTCGCATGGATGATCATACATGAGTTCATAGCCAGTCGTTGTGATCGGCATGCCCAGGTCGCGGAGATGGTGCGATTGGTGGCACAGGTTGCGAAGTCTGATGAAAGAGATCAGTATTTTCATGATCAAAGGACTGCATGGAGGCAGTGCGAAGATTGAGGGAAATTATACCGCGTATTTCATTTGCGCATTTACTTCGCACGTTCTTATAGTACAATTCTCGGACCTGAGTCTCTTGCCCGGAGGAGAGTGGTAGAGGGTTCCGTGAAGGGAAGGGGGTTCGCCGAGACCCCTCCGGTTTGGGCGCTGCCATCATGGCCGCAGAGCTTCCAGGGCTCTTTGGTACCTCTTGTAAAGAGAACAGCTCCTGCCCCTTTGTGTGGGGAAGCTCATGATTACATAGTATATGGCTAAATGGCGGACCTCTTGGGTTTCAACATCGTAATACATTTCATGCGCTAAATGTAATAAACGCCGATCTAGTTTCAAGACTTTGTGGCTCCACAGTGGCATGATTTATTACTATTCGAAAAGACTTATATGAATCTTTTCCTCCCATGATATGTCTTTTCACATCTTCCTCCAAGTCATCACACAGGTCCACAGGACAGCGTAAGAATGGCAGAAAAGTTCCTCGTATCTGTTGATCTGAAAAACTTCCTCCACTCTACTGCCAGCAATGGCCTTGGCCTCAAGACAATTTTCTATCTGAACAATGTACTCATCAATGTTACAACTCACACTTTCCAAGATGCTTTGAGTTATCTGCAGAAGAGGTTCTCTCACGCCATTATTTTCTGTGATTGTGTGGCCCTGGACAAAGTAGACGACATACTTGCTCTCCTGAATGCTGGTGCAACCAAAGCTTTTGTCACGGAGGCGCAGATCAAGGCCATCATTCAGCATGGGCTTCTTCAAGACCTCGGCCGTTTAGTCCTTGCCCTTGAGCGCTCTTACGTCGAAGGGGACCCCGAAGACGAAGCAGAGGTCATACTTGGCAAGGTTAAAGCGCTTGATGAAAATACCAACTTAGGCATCCAAGTTGACAATGTCCATAATTGGGAGTTACTCGAGGCATTGAAGAGCATTACACATCGCGAAGGCCGACCTCAACGCTATGTCAAGCTACGTGAGGTCAATGAAGCCCAATACGTTAAAGCCATCAAGGGTGGCCACGTACCGATTGTTCCCGCCACCGAGCTTACGCAGGATCCGAAGCGGCATCCAGATCTGTTCCCTGCCCATCTTCTTATCACTACAGCAATTCACAGTGACAGACCAGACGAACTATTTCCTACCTTGGTGACCAATGAACTTGGGATTGGTCTAGGATTAGTCTACAGTGACTCTGAAAGTATTGAGGCCGCTTTACGGACAGGCAGTGGAGCCTATCATAGTCGCTCTCGGGACGGTCTCTGGATCAAAGGCGAGGAAAGTGGGGATACACAAGACTTGATTAGCATCTCCTGGGATTGTGACGCGGACGCACTGCAATTTAGGGTGAGGCAAAAGGGGGATGGTACGTTCTCTTTGCTTTAATCTCTCTGCGCATATCTCATGCGGCCTAGGCTTCTGTCACCTGAAGACTGCGACTTGCTTCGGGCCTTACAATGGCATCGCGCGTCTAGAAAAGACTCTGCAAGACCGGAAGAATTCCGCCCCTGCTGGCTCGTACACCTCGAGATTGTTCAACGACCCGAAGTTACTCCAAGCTAAAATAATGGAAGAAGCCGACGAGCTCTGTCAGGCAACTAGCAAGGAAGACATTGTTGCTGAAACTGGCGATTTGCTCTATTTTGCTTTGACAAAGTGTGTTGCAGCAGGGGTGAGCGTCGATGATATTGGACACAACCTTGATCTCAAGAGCCTAAAGACAGCAAGGAGAAAGGGTGATTCTAAACCTTACTGGGCCGAGAAAGCTGGTCTACAAGGCCCCACCAATCGTCCCAATAGCACCTTGAAGAGTACTTCAAAAATAGAAACCCTCAAAGAAGCAGCGTCAAGCCCCAAAGCGAAAGACGATTCAGCTGGCACTCCAGACGGTAGAATACGAATGAAGCGATACAAAACCGCTGAAATCGACCACAAGACCATAGAAAACGCCCTTCAGCGCCCTTCTCAAAGATCTACAGACGACACCATGAACGTCGTCAAGCCAATCATCAATGAAGTCCGTGACGGTGGCGACGCAGCCCTCCTGAAATACACTCGCAAATTCGAAAAAGCCACTTCTCTGGCCTCCCCCGTACTCAAAGCCCCCTTTCCGCCAAAATTAATGAATCTTCCTCCAGAAACAATCGAAGCAATCGACATCTCCTACACCAACATTCTCCGCTTTCACACTGCCCAAAAAGAGGAAAAACCTCTCCAGGTCGAAACCATGCCCGGCGTGCTCTGCTCCCGCTTCTCCCGCCCCATCGAACGAGTAGGCCTCTACGTCCCCGGCGGCACCGCCATCCTACCTTCAACGGCCTTGATGCTAGGCGTCCCCGCCAAAGTCGCCGGATGCAAGAAAATCATCCTCGCTTCACCTCCTAGAGCTGACGGCACAATCACACCCGAGATCGTATACGTAGCGCACAAAGTCGGCGCCGAGAGCATCGTCCTCGCTGGAGGTGCGCAAGCCATTGCAGCGCTGGCATACGGGACCGAAAGCGTGAGCAAAGTGGACAAGATCCTCGGTCCAGGAAACCAATTTGTCACAGCTGGGAAGATGCTTGTCTCGAATGATACCACCGCAGGTGTTAGTATAGATATGCCTGCCGGTCCGAGCGAGGTGCTTGTCATCGCTGACAAATTATCCAACCCTGCATTCGTGGCTTCCGATTTACTAAGCCAGGCTGAGCACGGCACGGACTCGCAGGTCGTACTCATAGCCGTTGATCTGGATGAGAAAGAATTGAGTGCTATTGAAGACGACTTGCATGCTCAAGCTAATGCCCTGCCTAGAGTCGATATCGTTAGGAAGGCTATTGAACATTCTGTCACGCTTGTAGTCAGGGATATTGAGGAAGCTATGAAATTTAGCAACCAGTACGCCCCTGAGCATCTGATTCTGCAAGTCGAGAACGCAGAGGCCGTGGTGCCAATGGTTCAAAATGCGGGGAGCGTGTTTGTGGGACCGTGGACGCCAGAGAGTGTGGGGGATTACTCGGCTGGTGTCAACCATTCCTTACGTATGTCCCATCCATTCCTTTCTCCCTCGCCATGCCCCCCTTCTCCCAGACGGCCTCCTAATTAGGGTTTTCGTTGCTCATGTACTTCCAACAGCGACCTACGGCTACGCGAAACAGTACTCAGGCGTCAACCTCTCATCCTTCACAAAGCACATAACGAGCTCGAACCTCACAAAGGATGGACTGAGGAATGTCAGCGGAGCGGTCATGCAGCTTGCCAAAGTGGAGGAGCTGGAAGCGCACCGCAGGGCCGTGGAGATCAGGCTGAAGCACATGGGGGCATCTTCATAGAAATCGTGAGCTATCGGCACGCTTGTAGGAAAGGGGCCTTTTATGGATACTTCGATGTTTGTGCTGACAACTTTTGTTTGGGCCGGTGGTTGTATGGGGTCAAGTGGGATCCACAAAAGTTTGCACTTTCAGAAAAGAAATCGAACGGATTAGAGAAATTCGGGCCAGTCATTGTACACCTCTCAGGTAGACGAGCACATGATATCATAACGTATAGAACTCCCCATGGAAACTGCATTGACTTGTTTGCCATCATCGCGCCTCCTGTCCACGTCTGCTCGGGGAAATTCTTTCTTTTCTTTTTGGAAGCCATCGTATCTTTTGAAGGCAGCCGGAACGCAGCAGCGGTGGAGGCATAAAAACTCAGAAACCGTGGGCTCGAGCCTGGGCTAAATGCTCAGCGGGAGCACACCGAGAAACACGTATGGGAAGCTATGGTCGAGCAGAGGGAGGGCAAAAGTGTAAGCGAACGTAATGCGTGCACGAAAAAGACTCTGATTTCAAGCGCCTCTCGGGGCATAGATCAATCACAACACTTAGCTCAATCCTATCTTCTATTCTACACGAATCTCACCATGCATTCCCCCAACACCATTGCTGATCTCCAGACCGCCATGGCCGGAGGTGCCAAATCACAGTCAATTTTGGTTTGAGTCTGATTAGTCTGCATCAATCCAACCAACGCCATTGCTCAATGCTATGATGAATGAAGAAAGTCCTGCGCCTACGGGGACTGCAGCGTTCTCGGGTCAGCACTCTCTTTTTGAGGGCACATACAAGGGTCTTGAAATGGAATAGAGCTTTGAAAGCCAAAGAGTGACTTACGTATTTGTCTGATCCTTGAAATTGGGGACTGCTTGGAGAGTACACGGGTGATGCGGGAGAGATGCCTGTCGAGCTCGCGGCTGTTGGCGAAGATCCTGGCTGAAAGCGTGGTGGGGATAATGGGCTGATGGATGAACCGGGCTTGAATGAAGGTGAAGCGGGACTATACACAGGAGAAGCAGGTGTTGCCTGAGTGGGGCTACGTGCTGATGAGGCGAATGCTGGGGAGCTAGGTGAATATTGCGGCGACTGTTAGAGCGCGATGTCAGATTTAAGTAATAGACAAGAGAAGGGGAGGGGCAAACCGTCGGGCTATACGAAGGGCTGGTGGACCCTTTGTGCACTGGGGAAGTTGGACTTCGCCATGGTCAGTGATAGATGTTGTAGAGGGGGGAGCGAACTCACGAATAGCTGGGGGACGTTGGTGAATAGTTCGGGGAAGACGGGCTTGAGAGCAGTTAGCAAAGCTTCAAGGTCAGCAGGAGGCTTTTTTCTTACGAGTAAGATGGAGAAGTCGGTCTGGAATGAAGTCAGCAATGTGTTGAGATCTCAGCCTTGACGGGAAAACTCACGAGTAGCTGGGCGAAGCTGATGCGAAAGCATTCGGACTTGATGGAGAGTATGAAGGGCTTGTTGGCGTGAAGGCCGGAGAAGCAGCATACGCAGGGCTCTGTGGGCTGAATTTCGGCGAAGATGCAAAAGCGCCACCAGGAGAAGAAGGCGAGTAGAAAGCAGGGCTTGCTCCACCCGGGCTTGAAGGCGACGCATTGAATGGGCTTGAAGCGAAAGGCGAGGAGGGTGACCAGCCAGCAGGACTTCGGCCCCCACCGTAAGGCGACATGCCGCCACCACCAAATCCAGCACCGGAGTACTCAGTAAAGCCTCCCGGAGTTGCACCGCCAGCATGAACAATCGGAGAGAACGCAGTTCCGTAGTCAGGCGTACCGAGATAGCCAGGATCTTGCATTGGCGATCCGCTATCATAGGGCGTTGCCGCGCCATCCGCCAACACGGTGCCCTTAACCCCAGGAATGATGCCCAGTCGAGCATTGTCTGAAATGACTGTATCGAGCATCTTCTGGTCGAGGAATACTTCATGTTCGCCAGTGCCCAATGGAGCGAGTTGGCCAAGCATGACGTTCTCAGACACCCCTCGGCAATCATCCAATTCGCCACATGCGGCAGCTTCGAGAAGAATTTCAACCGTCTCTTCGAATGAGCATCTCATCAGCGCACCAGTGTCTGCTCGATTGATTCCATGACGAGTAATTGCCATGAGATGACCCCGAGAAGTCATAACATCTACCAAGAGAGCCAAATGACGATGGTTGACATAAGAACCGTCGAACGCCAACACTTGAGTCAGCTCGCGCATGAGAGCTGACCTGGTCGCTTCAATACCGAAGACTTCGAAGACCTCGATGAAGGAGTTAGAATAGGTACGCGTAGTATCGATACCAGGAATGGTCAGCACTTGACCAAGCGCAGAACCGCTCGTGTCCAAAAACCACTCCTTGCAAAGAGGATCATCTCTCCCCATGGTCAAAGATCCATCCTCGGCAAGACGGAGCTTTGTCTTCGTGTTGAGGAAAGCTCGTTCAATGCCTGGCACGCCTCGTAAGGTCAATGTATCGAGAATGTGGTTTTCCAATCGCTTCAGCATAAGGTCTTCTTCAAGATCTTCGTCTTCGTCGCCTTTGGAATGGTCTTGAATCATACGTATCCGGACAACTTGCTCGTCAGCGTTGTCATCGCTGAAGATGACAGCGAGATCTTTGACATAATTCTCTTTGATCTTTGCAGCGACATCTTGGACAGTGAGGCCCTTGTCTAGCAAAGCACGACGACCGAGGATGATGCGGAGAAGCCACCTCGATTGCCTGAACTGATCATCGGCGTCGCCACCAGGGAGAATGAAATAAGACTCGACCATGTCACGGTCTGCTTCAATCACTGTGGATTGAATGTCAGGATCATAGTAGATCTCGGTCGTCTCGGTCACAGAGCGAAGCGTGGTATGCTCAACAGCACTGCGAAGCAACTTCGCACTCTCCTGGTTGCCAGAGTCTTTCTCTTCTTGGTAGACAGTCATAGAGGGGGTCTTGATGTTCTTGGCCACATTCAAGATTTCCTTCAATCTCGGAACACCGAGAGTGACATTCTTGGATGACACACCCGCAAAATGGAAGGTGTTAAGTGTCATCTGAGTGGCGGGCTCTCCGATCGACTGTGCGGCCAAGACGCCGACCATTTCGCCAGGGTTGACGGCTGCTTTGTTGAATCGACTCTCAACCTCACCGAGAACATGCTGAAATGCCAATTTGTTCAGGGAACTTTCCATGACCAAGCGTTTGAAAGCTAGACGAGAGCGAAGCTGGGCCTTGAATAGCAATGTAGCATTATGCTGACCTTCTTTCGAAAGTACATCGTCACCCCGAACGACCAAAAGCCGATCAAGAAGATCATTGACTTGCGGAATGACTTCGGCCGGGTCGAGATTACTCCTAGCACCGTTCTTGATCTTGAAGGTCGATTTGGCCGTATCTAGAATACGAATGATGTTGATCGGTAGTTGGTACTGCTCATTGTCATCCTGCTTGTTCTTACGCAAAAACTCTCGCGCTGCCAAGAGCTGTCGATACTCATCATCTAAGTACTCCTGTATCTTTATGTCGCCGATGAATTCATTGCCCTGCTCCAAGAACTCAGAAGATATCCTCATATTGGGGCTTGCGTCGCCCATGAGATCGAGACGGAACTTCCTCTCAAATTGCTTGTCCGAGCATGCAATAATGTCGACACGTTGCGATTCGATGTGAACACCGTCGAGACCGTCCTCACCGTACACGAACTGGACGATGTCCCCAAGGGAGTTGCGTACAGTACCGTCGTACTTGGCCATGACATCTTCTAGAGCTTTCACTAATCGTCGCTGGATGTAGCCGGTCTCAGCCGTTTTCACAGCAGTGTCAATGAGACCTTCACGACCAGCCATGGCGTGGAAAAAGAACTCCGTGGGTGTCAGTCCTCGGAGATACGAGTTTTCGACAAAGCCTCTAGACTCAGGAGAATAGTCGTCTTTCGTGAAGTGCGGTAGAGTTCGGTACTTGAAGCCAAAAGGGATCCGCTTCCCTTCTACGGATTGCTGGCCAACCACGGCAGTCATTTGAGAAATGTTGATAGTTGAGCCTTTGGAGCCAGAACGAGCCATCTGGGTAGCATTGTTGAGGTCTTTGAGACTCTTCTCCGTCACCGTTCCCGCATCATCACGAGCCTTGTTGAGGGCCTTGGATACCTTGCTCTCAAAAGTCTCTCTCACATTCATGCCTGGAAGCGACTCGAGTTCATTCTCCGTTGCACTTCGAGTAATCTCGCCGACTTCATCCTTTTGCTTGTTCACAGCATCTTCGATTTTCGTGATGGTGTTTCTATCCGGTATAGTGTCACCAATGCCAACGCTGAAGCCGTTGTGTAGTAACCAATAGTTGACGACGGTCTGCATTCCGTTAAAGAATTTCATGGCAGCTTCCCAGCCTTTTTCGTTGAAAACGATGTGGACTACTCCTCCACCAGACGCTCCAATCGAATTCTTTTTGAGGAGGCCATACACCAATTCACCACCCGATATGAGAAGTCCATCATCATTGATAGGATGGAAGCCCTCTTCGCTACCACGAAGCAGATTCAAACCAGATGGGATGACAAGGCTCAGCAGCTGCTTGCCAGTCCACATCGGCTTTGGTTTGATGATAGCAGGTTGAGGAATGACACCATCCCAGTCTGGCACCCACAGAAGGATGTTCATGACTTGGTCTTTTGTCAAGAAGGTGTCTCGCCTGCACATCTTGTAGGTTCCGCACAGAGTATCCTGTATGATACCCATCAGAGGACCGTTGCGTTGCGGTGACACAATATTCAGTGGAACCATGCAGAGCTGATTAACCTCAGCCCTCGTCTCTTCGCTCTGCGGTACATGGAGATTCATTTCGTCTCCATCGAAATCCGCGTTGTAAGGCGTGGTGACCGACAGGTTCAGGCGGAAAGTCGAATATGGCATGACTCGAACACGATGCCCCATCATGGACTCCTTGTGAAGCGACGGTTGACGGTTGAAGATGATGAAATCGCCATCTACAATATGACGCTCAACTTTCCAGCCATATTGTAATGAAATCTCCCCAGCTCGCTTGTGATGCCGAAGATCAATCCTTTCCCCCGAGTCTCGAATGACGTACTTTGCACCAGGATGATCGTTGGGCCCATTCTTGACAAGCTGATGGAGCTTCTGAATATTGTATGGTGTCACTGTTTCGGGGTATGTCAGAATGCGGGCGATGCTTCGGGGCACACCGACTTCGTCGAGAGACAGATTCGGGTCTCCAGTGATAACAGTACGTGCTGAGAAGTCAACACGCTTCCCCATCAAGTTCCCACGGAGGCGGCCCTCTTTTCCCTTCAAGCGTGCCCGGATCGATTTCACTGGTCGACCCGATTTCTGCAGAGCTTGAGGCTGCCCTGCAATATCGTTGTCCATGTAGGTCGCAACGTGGAACTGTAAGAGCTGCTCAAACTCGTTCACAACGTGGGCGGGAGAGCCTTCTGTTTCGCATCGCCTCACGTTGCCGTTGGCACGGATGATATCACCAAGCTTGTAAGTCAGATCGTCCTCGCCGCGCATCCCATTACCTCCATCCACAGCAATACTGGGGCGGACTGGCGGTGGAGGGACTGGGAGCACTGTGATGATCATCCATTCTGGGCGCGCGTAGTCATTGCTCAGTCCCATGAGCTTGATATCTTCCGTGGAGATGTGACGGAATATGTTAAGCGCCATCTGAGGGGTTATCGGCTTCTTTTCCGGGAGCTGCGCCTCATTCTCTTCATCCCCCTTTTGAGCTTTCCACGTGCCATTCAGCCTCAGGCCTTCCCGACGTACTTCAGGTTGAACATTTCCGCAGCCACCGTGATCATGCTTTGGCTTTTTGAGCTCATCCATCGGGGAGTCGTCATCAGGGGGAGAAGTAGATTCGCAAATCAGCTTGGGTTTGCAAAGCCGCCAGACCGCATCAAAGCGTCGCTTGGGATCTCGAAAACGTAGAGCGTCCGCAAATGCCGGATTGCTCTGGAGTTCAGATACGTCAGCGGAAGATACAATGAGACATTTGCCACCTTGGAAAAGACGACTAACATCATCTACCAATATCTTGCCGCAATTATGGCAGACTGTTTCAAGCAGTTTCTTGATCTTGGTCATGAAGCCTGATCCGGTGTCAGCGATCACATAAAGCAAGTGGGCTATTTAGTCGGTGTTCAAATACCAACATGATAGACGGGCACCGCCAGTTCGATATGCCCAAAGTGGCCAGGACATTCTGACATGTTTTCGTCACACGTAGCACATTTGACACTCCTGTCGATAGTGCCGAGTCGCGGATCAGCTAAACCCATATGCCGAGGTCGCTGATTCTGCTCGTCCATAGTCTCGGGGTATTCGATCGGGGCGACACTCATATTCTTGATCTCTTCGGGTGAGAGAAGGCCGAATTGAATCTCCTGGATCGAGCGCAAGGGCGCGCTCGAATATTGGAAGTTAAGGTTTGCCATGGTGATGCAGTTTGCACGTAATTAAATGTGGCGAGTGAGTTGAGGTGGTGTTGAGAGTGGTTGTGCTACCTCACTGAGGCAGCCTCGGCGAGAGATCACAACTTCTGCAGAATACCCATCCGCGATCGTGCCGGCGAAGGGAAGGATGCCAGCCTCAATGTAGAGCCGTGAGTGAAGTCGGCTGTGACGATTCGGTGGGCGTCGGGCTGGCCTCAAAGGGCTGCCTCCGCTCGTTCCTGCCCCCCTGCTTCAGTATCAATCACCCGCAATTTTCAGATATCGTTTAGGTGGTCCCTTTCAGACTGTATGGCAGTAGCAAAGGTCGAGAGGGTAAAGATCGAGATGATGGAAATGGTTGTGGGAAGAGTATGAAGAAGGTGAGGATGGGAATTTAACACAAGCAAGTAAGAGTCAAATTTGCCCTTAGCGCGTTGCCATTCACTGAGCCGCACTAGTCCCTTTCCGTCAGTCCCAATCGCGAGAAACAATCCATCACTTTTATGACTCAACTTCACTCACTCCCGCACGACGAAAACTAGCGTCCATTTGCCAGCTCGGTCAGTGGGGTAACAAACGCCGTGAATTGATGCTAGAACATTTCTGCGTTTGCAAATGCTACAACACATGACTCGTCAGCAAAATGAACCTCGCCCTCATTGACCCTTTCATCCTCGCACAGGACTATCCTGATGCTCTGACGAGCAAAATCAGTACGTTCTTTGGTCTCCATAGAGGCTTGCCTGACTAACTTGGTTCTCCAGGGTCGGGGCACTCGACCGGGCTTCGCTTTAATCGCAAGGGAGACCTCCTCGCCTCAGGGAGGGTGAGCTCCAACCCCCCTGCTGCAACAGATCCTCAACGCTGATGGAAGGAGAAGGCTGACGGCACCATCGTGATCTTCGATGTCGAGACCAGTGGAGTTGCGCGGAAGCTGCGGGGTCACACCCGCCAGATACAGTCATTGAGGTTTGCCGGCGCGCCTGGATGAATGTGTATTGACTGACATAACTGAGCTGGTCGCACGGTGGACGCTATCTGCTGAGCTCCTCTCAGGATTGCAAATGTATACTTTGGGATCTTCAGGATGGTGCGAGGCTTAGGACAGTTCGCTTTGAGGCGCCTGTGTACATTGCAGAATTACATCCGTCAAATCAGTGAGCATACGCTACCAGGTGGTCATATCATTTGCTCACTATCCACATAGTCTACTCTTTGTGGCAGCGCTCTACGAAGACCTACCAGCGCTTGTGGACATATCTGGTACCGTCCCAATCAAGCATCAATTGCCCTCCGCCCCAAAAAGAGCCCGCGCAGATGGCGAAGAGATCAGTGAAAAGCAAGCGGCGCAGGATGCAAAGCAGGCCACATGCGTCACAGTCTTCAATTCCGTTGGAAGCCATGTCATTGCCGGAACCAGCAAGGGGTGGCTAAACATCGTTGATGTAGAATCACGGTCGATTATACATTCGACACGCCTGTGTACTGGCCTAATTCTGCTCCTTCGGCTCAGCGCGTCTGGACGTGATTTGGTATGCAATGCAAGTGACAGAGTCATTCGTACAATCCACGTACCGGATCTTTCGCACGTTGACATCAGCCTTGATGACGTTAATCTGGAGGTTGAACATAAATTCCAAGACGTGGTCAACAGGCTGTCTTGGAATCATGCTGTCTTCAGCTCGACTGGGGAGTATGTTGCAGCAACCACATATATGAACCATGATATCTATGTCTGGGAGCGAGGTCACGGCAGCCTGGTCAAGATTCTGGAGTGTCCGAGGGAAGAATTGGGAGTATTAGAATGGCATCCTCATCGGCCGTTCGTTGCGGCTTGTGGACTCGAAACAGGTCGCATTTACCTCTGGTCTATAGTCACTCCCCAACGCTGGTCAGCACTGGCACCGGATTTCGCGGAGGTCGAAGAAAATGTGGAGTACATCGAGCGCGAAGACGAATTTGATATACATCCCATCGAAGAGATTCACAAGCGACGGCTCGATCTCGAAGACGAGAATGTTGATGTACTTACAATTGAACCTGCAAAGAACGACTTCGAAGAGGATGCGTTCAGCATGCCTGTATTGCTAGATATAGGGAACAGTGAAAGCGAAGATGAGATGGTTGAGGTTGGGCCTGGTGTCATGAGGCGTAAAGATCCGGGCGAAGGCCGAGACTGGATGAATGGAGCTGGTAGTGGAGGAAGTGGAGATGAGGGAGGAGGCACCCGAGGGGCAGCTACGAATGGAGCATCGAGGTCGCAGCAAAGAGGGCGCAAGCGGTGATGGCGCAACGACCTGCTCTGCCGGAAATACACAGCCTCATTGCAGGAGAAGCATGGACCCTTTCTCTTTGGGTACCACCACTGAAGATCGATACAGCGACCAAGGACCCCTCCAGAGCATCCTTACCAGGCTACCCCACGAGCAGTGAACATGCCACATCTCGAAGTTCCCATGCCTTGGACCAATGCTATCGGTCTCTCACGCGTTCCCTGTCCCGGCATATTCAGACGCACTCTCCGGGCGTCGAGATGTGAGGTCTCGAAACCCCTACGGGAGCTGGAGCGGGGGCGCTGATGGACAAGATCCAAATGTATTTGCGGAGGCACAGATGAATGTCAACGACCTTGGATGCTTGGGGTCAAGAAGATTGTACGGGGATGCTGACCGGGGGCCGAGAAGACGCGGCGGGGCGGACATATGTTGAACGTCCGAGGTGAATGAAGCGGCCATAGGTAGTCAGAGACCCTGTGATGACCAATGGTCGAAATGATGAGTGCTCACCGTTGAGTGAAATGTGTTCATACAAGCAATTATCACCTGTTCTCTGCCACGTCTAAAAGGGGATCGGTCGGAGCCTGCTCGCGTGCGGAGAATCGGTATACAGTATGATCCGTCACCAGCGTGTGTGGTGGGGTTGCTTGCGGGAGGCAAAAACGTGGGCTGGACGTATTAGTGGGGGCTTGGGGGGGGGCCAAGGTAGCGTGGGGGCCTACTGTAGAAATACCATTCAACTTTAAGGACTTGTCTTCGGGGTCTGGGCACAATTCAGCAGATCTGGATTGGGTGAAGCCTTGCTTAGATACAATCGACGTCTTGGTTATCTTGATGACTGATGCTCTAAGTTACTCCATGACGGAGCCTCTTACAGCAGAATTTTCTTCTAGGCTCCTAGATCGTTAAAGCTGTCTCTTTCCGAGCGCGAGTTAGGTCGCGAGCCGAGGACATGAATTGCAATTCCCACCATATAAATTCCCACTTTTCTCTCGCTGTTACAAATTCGAGATAAATGGTCGACGATGCACGCATGGTAAATCAAGCCTTGTACTATCGACTGAGACTTCCTTTCAACGCCCATAGGACATCTAATCTTCAAGATGCCGCCTGATGACTCTGCCGCTCAAGGGTCTACAGCTGCAGGCAATGACACCACCGATGTCCCTGAGCTTCCTCAAGCTATTATAGCCCAGGCAGAGGCAGCTGCAAGCAGCAATGCGGACGACCAGCCAGTTTCACCTCCCCCTGCAGATACTGACAGCCCACCTCCCCATCATTCGTACGCATCCATGCCTGTCGTCTCATGCAAGCTCGTAGCGTATGAGGGCAACCAATTCGCTGATCAGGTTATAGGCATTCCCAAAACCCGAAGCCGGCCAGCTCTGAGAATGACGACCTCGAACGCCCCATCGAAGAGCAGCCCCCGCCAGCTTTCGGTGCAAAGCTCGGTCAGGTTGATCTCAATCAAGATGGCTTTGACACCAGAGCAAAGGTCGCAAGTAAGAAGACTACTTCTGTTCTGCACGAAGCGCAGGGTTGATCGTGATCAGGTGACGGACGTGTCAATATCCACATCAATCAAAGAACGAGGAGGTTGTCGAATTTGCTCTTGAATTTGAAACCCGTGGAAGCTCCACCGGACACGCCCACTGATATCCCTCCATACCTTGCTAGCCAGCCTGGTCAACCTCGCCCTCCGCCTCTGAATGTTGTCATTCACGTCGTTGGCTCGCGAGGTGATGTCCAGCCATTCATAGCTCTCGGGAAAGTCCTAAAGCAAAAATACAATCATCGTGTAAGGTTGGCGACGCATTCAACGTTTCGAGCATTCGTCGAAGACAATGGATTGGAGTACTTCGACATTGGTGGCGATCCGGCAGAGCTCATGGCCTTCATGGTCAAGAACCCAGGCCTCATGCCTGGAATGGACTCTTTGAAAAGCGGCGATGTTGGTAAGAGAAGGAAAGGCATGTACGAGATTGTCAAAGGCTGCTGGAGATCTTGCATCGAGCTTGGTGATGGTACAGGCATAGCGGCCTCCGATGACCATTTGGATGGTCGGGCAAGCCTTGACAGTGGCATCGGCATGACGAGCGACCCTTCAGCAAAACCTTTCGTTGCTGACGCAATCATTGCCAACCCTCCCAGTTTCGCCCATATACACTGCGCAGAGAAGCTCGGTATTCCTTTACACCTAATGTTCACGTGTGTTCGCCTACACTGGATCCAGTCTCGAGACTCTTCTGACAGTTTACAGCATGCCTTGGTCGCCAACCCAAGCTTTTCCACATCCGCTCGCCAACATCCAGTCCTCGAATGCAGATACCAGTATATCTAACTTTGTGAGTTACGCTCTGGTCGAAATGATGACGTGGCAGGGGCTCGGAGACATCATCAATCGCTTCCGGGAGAAGAGCTTAGGTCTAGAACCTGTTAGTCTCATGTGGGCTCCCGGAATGGCGAGTCGCCTTCGAATTCCATACACCTATTGCTGGTAGGTCGCCTCCTGAATTCGTTTTTTGAGAAATGGCCTCACAAAGCCATGCTCCAGGTCGCCAGCGCTGATCCCCAAGCCAAAGGACTGGGGACCCCATATTGCCATTTCAGGCTTCTATTTCCTCTCGTTGGCAAGCTCCTTCCACCCGGCAGCAGATCTTATGGCTTTCCTTGACGCGGGTCCTCCACCAGTATATATAGGATTTGGGTCCATCGTCGTGAATGATCCAAACGCTATGACGAAGCTCATTTTCGAAGCTGTAAAGAAGACTGGTCAACGTGCGTTGGTTTCAAAAGGCTGGGGCGGCTTTGGCGCAGATGAAATGGGCATCCCGGATGGAGTATTCATGCTTGGTAATGTTCCTCATGATTGGCTTTTCAAACATGTGTCTTGTGTTGTCCACCATGGCGGGGCAGGTACAACAGCAGCTGGCATTGCATTGGGCAAATCAACCGTGGTTGTACCGTTTTTCGGGGATCAGCCTTTCTGGGGAGCAATGGTGGCGAAAGCAGGAGCAGGCCCAGTGCCTGTACCTTACAAGCAGCTTACAGCTGATAAACTTGCCGAAAGCATCTTGGAGGCCCTGAAACCGAAAACTCTACAGCGAGCACAAGAGCTAGGTGCACGTATTGGTTCAGAGAAAGGCACAGAGATCGGGGCCGAGAGCTTCCACAAAAAGCTCGATATCGACACGCTGCGGTGTACATTGTGTCCAAGCCGAGCAGCTGTGTGGCGAGTCAAGCGCACAACGGTGAGGCTCAGTGCTTTTGCTGCGACGACGTTAGCCAACGAAGGCCTGCTAGAATTCAGCGACCTGAAATTGTAAGTGCACGTGGCTTTTGTGGTAAGGCTTGGAACTTACACGCGCGAGATATCGACCCCGTGAATATGACTCTGAGGATGGTCCTTGGGACCCCATCACTGGCGGTGCCTCTGCATTGTTAGGCACTCTTGGTAGCCTAATGATGGGTGTCGCAGACCTCCCAGTAGAAATATTGAAAGCTGTTATAAAGCAAGACGCGGTAGCTAAGGAGGGGAGTGAGATTTTCCCTCTCGAATCTGCCAAAGCGAATGCCTACTTACTCGGTGACTTTAGCAACGTCACCCCCTACGGAGACCTCAATAAAGAGTGAATCTTCTTCAAAGCTGTCGCTCGAATCTACCAAGCCTAGTACCAATGTGACAGATGATGCCGTTGATCCGACAAGCCCTTCAGAATTCACGAGGACAATATCCGAACCAAGATCTCCAACAGACGGGGGAACAGTGAGTCCAACAAGCTCGAAAGGGAAAGCTTGCATTCCTAGTTCCATGGCGACTGCTCTGCGAGGCTCTCTATCTAGGCGATCTTCTAGGAACTCCAGTCCCGACAGAACTTCCCGCCATCACAGGTCCAATTCCGACTCTCATCATCAAAGGTCCCATTCCGGTTCTCGGGCTGGCCAAGTTTCCTTGGATGCCACATTGGTAGCAGGAAAAAGCGTTGGACGAATGGTCGAGGCTGGTATGAAGTCGCCCATGGATTTCACACTCGGGGTAGCAAGGGGTTTCCATAATGCGCCAAAGCTTTACGGCGATGAAAGCGTGCGACAAACGGAAAAGATTACAGACCTCCAAACTGGTCTGAAGGCTGCTGGAAAGGTAGAAGAGATCTATTTCCCTGCACTTGCAAGGCTAATGCTATCAGGAGTTCGGCTTCGGCTTATACGACGGCATTTCGGGCCTGGTCACACAGCCCATTGATGGTGCGAAGAAAGAGGGTGTCGTAGGTCTTATAAAAGGCTTCGGTAAAGGGATTGGCGGCGTCGTCCTCAAGCCTAGCGCCGGTAGGTCTTTCCGTGACTTGATCTAGTGGCAAGAATAACGGTACTTCAGCCATCTGGGGAGTGCCCGGCTACACATTCAAAGGGATATACAAAGAGCTGCAAAAGCACATGGGCTCCAGCGTACAAAACTACATTGTCGCCGCCCGCACTGCTCAAGGTTACGACGAGTGGAAGGCTTGTACTAGGGATGAGAGATTGGAAACAGTCACGCGCTGGAAGGATCTTCAAAGTGAAATCAGCAAACAAAAAAAGCATAGAGCGTCACATGGAAACTTTGCCCCACCTTCTGGGTTCCTGAAGACTCGGCACCTCTCTTGGGACGAAAGGAGGAAGCTTGCCTCAGAGACGAAGGCCAACAAGCTCAAGAAAGTTAAGGACAACCAAGTTGTTAACACCAGGCCTGCAGAATCGACTCTGTTCAACACCAGTCCGGAAAGCCACGAGTATGAGGAAGCGATTCTCGGTGAGCAACACCTCTGTTCTGTTCTACTAAAAATCAACCTTTTCACGAGTTGCGGGACTACATACTGTCCAGTCATACCCTACTGTTTGTGTTAGAATCTCCAGGTCGTCTTGCTGACTCTCGATTTTCAATAGCGTCTGTAGCTGCTACTTCAAAAGGAAATTTAGAAGAAGACAGAGTTGTAGAGAGAGCTATTCGTGCATCAGTTTTAGCTTTGAATCAGGCCTCAAAGGATGGACACACCTCTAATGATGCGATAACTAAAGCTATCAAAGCCTCTGTTACCGAGGCTACTGCCGCACGATCTTCTGCTCATCTCGACGGCAGTGGGACCGACGATGAAGCCCTTGAGCAGGCGCTCAGAAGAAGCATTACCCATGAGGCAAGGGAGAGGCGATCCGGCTTCGAAGGCGCTGATTTCGACGACAGTGGAATCGACTCCGATTCTGATGAGAACATGAAGAATGCCTTGAGGCAAAGCAAGTCGGATACGACATATGATGCAGAAGTTGAAAAGGCGATCAAACTGTCGCAATTGCAATCGAACCCTGAAGATGCAGAGCTCGCTAGGGCGATGAAAGAGTCACTGACCGGCATTAGGTGAGGAGCCGTGTGGATATTGAACGCAATTGAAGCCCATCATAGCGTTCCATTGAATCCGATCAATTTACTCTACGTACAATTTGGCATTTCGATATCCACTCAGGGCATCTATAAATAGAAACAACCCAGCCTTTTGCCACACTAGACGGCAGCTGCAATATTCAGGATTTGTCTGCCCCTTGGCCCGCTTATCAATTTACGACATGTGCGTGCTCTACTCTCCCAGCCATTTGTCATCGAAGCGAGGCGCTCAGAGCGCGGTCGTAGCACATCATATCTGGATCCGCAGCGCTGAGGTGATGTTGGAAGTGCTGGGAGGCTCAGCTGCAGTAAGCGATCCTTTCTCGCACTACAGCCAAGGAACATGTTACACAGCGTCATATCTACTAGCATCAAGGGTGTCCGGATTTAGCATTAGTAGGACCTTTTGAAACAAACAGGAATGCTTACCGCACCACTGCGCAAAATCTGAGGTTATACAAAACTTGATCCAACACGTTCATGCCCGCGCAATGAAATCCTTCGAGCTTGGGTCAGTTGTCAAAAGTGCAATGATGTATAAGAATGTCGACCGCGCTTTCTTTCTTCGTAGACAGTGTTCTCCAACAAGTTTGGGATTCTGGCCCCCTCCTCCTGTCGATTTCTTGCCAAGGCCTTGCGCCCCTTAGTACTCCCCTCAGTTCCTTCACGATGTATGGAATTCTTCTATACCATGCCGTAGCCCTCCTCAGCTTGCGAGCGGCGTCAGCATTTCCATCTCCCGCAGCAGAGGCCACATCGATACCGGAGCCCGCGGACATGCTCACGCGCTATTCGGCCGAAACATTTACTGGGAAATTGGCACCCAATCAGTGGACATCCTGGTGCGACATTTCGAGCCTCTATGTTTTTGTAAGCCCTCTGAAGAAGCCGTTTGGCGTGTTGATGAAAGAAGACTGACAGGCAATCAAGGGGGCCTCTTACGCCTTCACAGGCAGGTTCTCGAACCCTCCCATCCAGCATCCTTCGCTGAACGGCTTCTTCAACGTGGGTTTCCCTTTGCAGTTTTGTTATGCCCTAGTTCATGCGCAGGATGGGGTTCTGAGCCATGCTTCGGGAGTACTCTTTCCAATATGCTCTTGAAACTCGATTCACCACTCCTTTTTTAGCTAGGAAAGCGTAGCACTGACATAGAAATTGCGCAGACTTCTTGCAACGGATATAACTATGTTGATCGATTGGTCCTCAGATATAACAAAGCACCCAAGATCGCCGTGAACATGAAAGCTTGGAGTGGAGCATCTGCCAAGTCTGGGTTCTCACAGCAGGTCAAAGCATTCACGAAGGAGACAAAGGAAGCAGCTTTCCAAAAGGTGGACAGTGCTCAGAGCCTTTTTCATGCAGAGTTTGGTATCAACGATATAAACACAGCAGGTGATAACTACACAAAGGAAAAGGCGAGTATCTTCACAGCCTATCACGACAGCATCGACAAGGTACGTTGCCACCTTGGAACCCTGTTGCACTACTAATCGACCTCCAGCTCTACCAACTCGGCGCGCGAAACTTCCTCATAGTCAATGTCCCCGCCATTGATCGAAGCCCACAAGCCAAAATAGCCGGCGCAGAAACGATCGCGATGTGGAAAACGAATGTCAAAGACTTCAACGACGCCATCGTCTCCATGGTTGAAGGTCTCAAAAAGGACAACGCCCACAATGACGCTACATTCTTCATCTTCGACAATAATGCCCTTTTCAACCAAGTCCTAAATGCTATAAATGATGCCAAAGATGTGCCAGACCAGACCAAGGTCTACCAGAAGGATACGGTATTTGAGATTTGCTCTGCCTATGCGGATCATGGGGATTCGTTGGCCAAAATAGATCAGGATGATCCGAGCTGCAAACATTCGGTGAACGAGTATTTTTGGCTCTCAGGGTAAGTTTTCTTTCGCTCTAAACCATACCCTTCAGTTTTATCCCCAGGGCTCCGAGACCTCTTGTTTCTACCTATTCTCCCTTCTCAAACGCAGCAATGCCCTCGAAACGGCTCAGAAAGGCATCGCTAACCCAAGAACCATAACAGGTATCACCCAACATACCCGCTACATGATTTGATAGCGCAGAGGATTGCGGATGGGCTTGAGAAGATGAAGTCTTGAGGTCAAGCGGAGGGGTTTATGGAGCAACTGTTCAAGAATCTGTACGACTAGCTTAGCCGGAGCGTTTTGGGCGTCGATAGTAGGATGGGCGGTCTTGATACCACGTGGACACAGATGGCGTGGGGTATGGGACTTTAGCATAGCGACGGAGTTGCCTGATGCCATTTTTCTTGGGATTTTGGGTGGAAATGAATGTTTCTTTCAGCCGACCTCGGCCAATGTATATCTCCGCTGCTTCCTCTTCGCCTTTTTCTCTCGCTTCTTCTGGCCTCTGAGATTGTATCTGATTCCGCAGTGTTCGAGTGCAACAGATCCTCTTCTTGGAGCCGGGGCTGGATGTCGTTCGATCTCCGCTCTTTGTCGGCGGCCCTGAGTGCCTTCATGGCTCTTTTGTCCCTCCTCGAACGACGTCGTTCTTCCTTGGCTTCTCTTGCTTCAAATTCATTTTTGGACGTCGAATCTCCACCAAAGTCCGTTACAATGCTATTCCTAGGCTCGCTCGGCTCTGGAGCAGAATCTCTTCGAATGCGGTCTTCTGCCTTCCACGTCCCCACCAAGCTCTGCCCCCTCACAAAATTGCTGTACAGCGCGCCCTTCCCTGGCCCCTTCTCCATCACCTGCAGCGCCTCGGCACTTTTACCCAATGAAACGCCTTCGGTCCTCCCCTCTTTATTTTCTGTAGTGTTCAACCCCTTTAATGTGTCATCAAAAGCTCTAGCCCAACATTGATCGGCATGGGCATCGTGCTTCTTCTTCCCAAGGCCGAGGACATTTTGCTTTTGGGCAACGAGGATTGGCTTTGTGATACCGCGGCCGCTGTGGTGGAGCGCGTGGCCTTCACCACGCCAGCCTTGGGCGGCGAGGTAGGCTGAGGCATTCATGAGTTAGACGGTGATCACGGTCGTTGAAGTGGAGTCTTAGTGGCCTTCGAAAATTTGAGGAAAACAGGTACCTTTCGTATTTTGGATCTTATCTTATCGGTAATTTTTAACTGCAAAGTATCATTGGTGACTATAAGACCATGAGACAGTAGCAGCAATGTTTATGATCTACATCACTTCTCTTAAGGTGTACGAGCAATCTAGGAGCTCCTTGGGAAGGGCCTATTGCAACTCTTTTTATGAGGTGTGAGAAAGAGCAGATGCTTATGAAGCACCTAGGGACAACACTCGAGGCCGCTCGCCTCCTTGCGAGTCTCTATATTCAGGCTAGTTCTTCCGGAGGGCCTGAGCCAAGCCATTTTCTAGCTAGCTCCTCCACCATCATTGGGACGACTCCGCCATCCTTTGGTGTATATACCATTAATTCCTGGCGTTCATTTCCAGCATATTCGTTGCCGTAGCAAAATTTGAAGCTTTTCAAATAGTTAATATTACTGTTCAGATTATTTATATTAATTAACTACCTTTTAATATTTCGTATAATTAATAACATTCCAAATTATTAAAATAAATTTCTTTTTCAATTGTCTATTATATATTCAAAATCGGTAATAATATTTTTATATATTTTAAATATTCCAATACAATAAATGAATTTAAAAAAAGTAAATAATTATAAGTTAAATTATTTCTTTAAATTATATAGAACAAAAAGACCTTTTTACGTCATTTATAAAATAAATAAAATAAATTTTATTTAAATAATAAATTTTAATATATTCCGTATATACGAAAAAATATATATTTATTATTATTAACAACATTTTACTTTATTAAATTAAATTTGAATATTAATAAAATTAATTTAATTAAAATAAATATTAACAAAATACAATTTTATTAAATTGAATATTAATATTTTTTAACTTTATCGAATTAAATATTAATAAAATTAATTTTAATAAATTGAATATAAATAAATTTTTACTTTATTAAGTTAAATTTCAAATGAATATTATTTTATTAATTTAATTTTTAATATTTTTTATTTTTTTATAATAATTTATTTGTAATATTAATATCAAAATTTATTTATATAAAATTTATAAATATAAAATTTATAAATAAAATTTTAACTTTATTATAAATTTAATACACTGGTGCTCAGGCATACCTTCCATATATAGCCAGCGTACAGCATTATAAGTAGTACTACGTACTCCATAGAACCAACACAGTTTCTACCTCTACGAACCCTGCCATTGGAGCACCATGTTTGTTAGGTTGTTATCGCCAAATTAAGCTTAGTTTGCTTGGCATTCATTAGGTAAAGTGGCTTAGTTACAAAGTATACTATCCCTACTCGTAATTGCTTCAGTTACTTAAATTCTATATATTAATACCCTTTGGGGTTAACCGCTGCTAATTATATATATAATAATTATAAAGTTTAAACTTAAGAACGGAGATTACTAATAAATAAGCTTTAATAATAAAGAATAATCGATAAAATTAATAATATTAATATATATTATTTAATATAAAATATTTTTATTAATAAATATATATTAAAAATATATAATATATAATTATAATATTTATATTCTTTTAAAATCATAATAAGATTTTATTATATATTATTTATTAAATAAATTATATAAATATAAAAAAATATAAATTATATTAATTTTTAAATATTAAATAATATTATAAATATTATTTAATTATATATAATATATTTTATAATAATTACGATTATTATTATAATATTTTTCATTAATAATTGTTAATAGCCTTTCCTATTTATTATATTTTATAATTTATATAATAATTTTTTATATAATTTTTTATTCTATTAATAAAATAGCCTAAACGGTTTTACTAACCTTTAATATTTTAATATTTTTATTATACTTTTTTTCTTCCTTTTTTTCCTTTTTTCCTTTTTATTAATTTTTTTTCTTTGGTTTTTTTTCTTTTATTATTTCTTTTTTTGTTATTTTTGTTTTCTTTGCTATCGCTTACTTTTGCTTATAAAGAGTAAATATTATTAGCTTCGTTCTTAAACTAATAAAAGTAAATATAAAGTACTTTTTAATAGTTAAAATTAATATAATATTTAAACTTTTAATTATATTATTAATTATTAATTATTTTAAACTTTTATTAATTATATTTTTAAGGAATATCAGATCTTAATAATAATTTAAAAGTAATTAAATAATATATTTCGAAAAAAGGAATTATATTATATTAAGATATTTTAATAATTTGAATAAAAGATATATTATATAAATATTAAAATCTATTCTTTCCTTATTAATTAATATATAAAAATTATATTATTATTTATAATAATAATTTTATTAAATTATTTTAGCTTTTTTGCTATTTCTATTAATATTATTAATAATAATATAAAGTTTATAAATATATTTATATAAAAAATATATAATATATAATATATTTTTCGAATCGATATTTTTTAAGAACCGTTAGCTTATTTTATTTATATTAATATTATTTATTAAAAGTCGAATAAAAATTAAATTATTTAAAAAAACTTTATTTAACAAAAATAAATAATTAAATTTATTTATTTTTATAAATAATAAATAATTGTTAAAAGCTTTAATAATATTTTTATATTTATCTTTAATAATCGGTTTTAAATCGAAATATTAAATAAGATCAAATTAAATATAAAAGGATATTTTATATATTATATTTTTTAGAAGATATATAATATTTTTAATAATATATAATTTTGCTTTCCTTTTAATTTTATTATTATAATAAGGTTTTTTTTTCTTTTTATCCGATTTATTTTTAATATTTTCGTTTTTTTCCTTTTTGTTATTATTAAATCCTTTTCCTTTGATTTATTTTTTTACCTTTTTTTAAAAATTTATTTTTCCTTTTTTTTTTAATCTGCTTTTTTTTTTCTTTTTTTTCTTTTTTTTCTTTTTTTTTTATCCTTTTTCTTTTTATCTTTTTTATATATTTCCTTCTTTTTTTTTTGCCCGCTTTTTTCTCCATTTCTTTATTTGCCTCTTTTTCTTTTTTTTGGTTTCGGTAATATTCTTTTTCTCCTTTTTAATATACTTTGCTTTTGACTTTTCGAATATTATTTATTATTATTTAATTTCAAAATGTTTAGTTTTCTTTATAAATTATATATTATTTAATATTTAAATATTTTAGGTTTTATTCTTCGAAAAATTAATTTTATTAATCTTAAATATAAATTTAATATTAAATAAATAAAATAAATATAATAAAATATTATATACCTTATTTATTATATTTATAAATAATTTATTTATTATTATTTAATTAATATTATTATTTATTTAAGGTAAAATAGCTTTATTTATTATAATAAAATATTTATAATTATTATTATATTTAAAGTTATATTATTAAAAGAAATAAATATAAATATATATTATTAAATTCCTTTTTAATTTATAATTATTATAATTAATATTTAATAATATAATTTTAATATATATTAAAAAATAAATATATACTTTTATTAAAAATAAAAACGATATTATTAATATTATTCCTAAAATTATTAAATATATTAAAATTAATATAAAAATTAAATCAGAATAAAATAATTTTTAATCGAATTTAAAATTAAAAGAAAAATTAATTTAATATTTATTAAAAAATATAATAAAATTAAACAAATTAAATAAAAAATAAACTTTATATTTATTAAAAATAATAATAAAATAAAATAAAGTTTCAAAATAAAAAGTATCTTTTTATAAAGAATATTCTTTATTAAAAGTTAAATCGGATATTAATGTGAGGCTATACGCAGGTCTTGGTATTGCGTATACGTTCTATACGTGCTCCGGTATATAACTAGAAGCTACGTTAGTACCAAGCCTGTTAAAGCAACCCTGTATTTACTTTGTTCAAAAACTTTACCTTATTACTTTGGGGGTCCTTTATTCTTCTAATAATAACTGTTAGTTCTTCTATCCTCCTAGAGGATAAGGTTGATAGCAATTACTTATCTATTGCGTTCAGCTTGCGCTCTATTATCGTAGCAGTTATATCTAGTTATTATACTCTATATTGCTATTTACTATATACCCTAATAATTAAAGGAAATATTTAAAGAATTAAAAAATAATAATAATAATTAAATTTAATAAATAAGAATATAAAAAAGGATTCTAAAAGGATAAATAGGATTTCGATAATTAAAATAATATAATTATAAAATATATAAAATATATAAAAAATTAAATAAATAAATAAATAAAAATAATATTAAATAAAATTTAATAAAGTTTTGTTTCTTAATATAAATTTATAATAATATTTTTTAAAATAAAAAACTTTATTTTTTTTAACAATTTATATTTCCCTTCTTTATTTATATATATCTTCGTTTAATATCATTTTATTAACTTTTTATTATAATAGTTTATATTAGAAACTCTATTATATATTTATAATAAATTAATATTATTATAATTCTTTTAATTA
>JAABUQ010001186.1_pt1 | contig 57507 bp, 47 predicted proteins | sample 5560001 | NCBI WGS metagenome assembly JAABUQ01 (sample SAMN10711888, study PRJNA513371) | rock metagenome | isolation source: Antarctica rocks | place: Antarctica: Victoria Land, Finger Mt nord | collected 2015-12-18
GGCCGGCGCCTGGTGATGCTGCTGCTGGTCGGGGGTCTGCTGATCCCGCCGCAGGTGCTGATCGTCCCGATCTTCCAGGAGCTGAACGCGCTGAGGCTGCTGAACACCTACTGGGCGGTCATCTTCCCGCAGGTGCCGGCCGTCATCGCGGTGTTCGTCTTCATGGGCTTCTTCAACGGCCTCCCCCGGGAGCTGGAGGAGTCGGCGCGCATCGACGGCGCGAGCTTCTGGACGATCTACCGGACGCTCATCATGCCGCTGTCCAGGCCCGTCATCTCCGCGATGGCGATCGTCACCTTCGTCGGGGTCTGGAACAACCTCATCCTGCCGCTGTTCGTGCTGTCCAACCCAAAGCTCATGACGATTCCCGTCGGGCTCGCGACGGTGCAGGGGTCCTACGGTCTGCGCTACTCCGACATCCAGGCCTCGACGATCCTCGGCGCGCTGCCGGTGATCATCCTGTTCCTGCTGTTCCAGCGCCGCATCATCCAGGGCATCGCCGGTACCGGCCTGAAGGGCTGACCGGGGGACGGTGACCGCTGGACCGATCGCGCGCCGCTGAGCCGCGGGCCCACCCGGGTCTGCGGCTCTCGCGTTTCCAGCGGCCGTCGGGTGTCAGCGGATGCATGCGGTCGGGGTGTCGGCGACCAGCGCGTCGGCAGCGTCCAGCGAGCTCTTCAGCTCGGCCGGCGTTGCGCCGACATGGGAAAGCAGGCCGTGCGCCCGGCGGGCGAAGTCCCGCGGCGAGCCGGGCAGGGCGGCGGCGGACCGGACCGCGCCCTTGCACCGGGTCCACGACGTGCACCCGGTGGCCGTCGGCGGCTAGCCACCGGGCGTGCGCCCCGGTCCCGCCACCGACGTCGAGCACCCGTCACCGGAGCGGGCGGCAGGTGTCGGCGGAGCAGCTCGTGGGTACGGACGACCTCCAGCCGGCCGTCGGCCACCGTCCGATCGTGCCGCCCGACCGGGGCGACCGGTCAGCCGGCCGGCCGGACCAGCGGCAGGACGGGGACGCCGGGCGGGTCGAACCCGAAGACCTGACCGTAGAAGGAGAGTTCGGCCTCCAGCGCGACGGTGTTGGTGTCCTCCCGGCGGAAGCCGTGCTCCTCGCCCTCGAACAGCAGGTACGCGTGCGGGATCCCGGCGGTCACCAGTGCGTCGCGGAACATCTCGGCCTGTGACGGCGGCACCACCTTGTCCTCGGCGCCCTGCAGCAGCAGCACCGGACAGGACAGTCCGCCCACATTGGTCAGCGGCGCCCGCTCGACGTAGCGCGAGCGGTGCTCCGGCAACGAGCCGATGAGCCCATCCAGGTAGCGGGACTCGAAGTCGTGGGTGTCCTCGGCGAACCGCTCCAGCTCGGCGACCCCGTAGTAGGAGGTCCCGGCGGCGAAGGTGTCGGTCCGGGTGAGCGCGGAGAGCACTGTCCACCCACCGGCGCTGCCGCCCCGGATCGCCAACCGGGCGCCGTCGGCCAGCCCGTCGTCGGCGAGGAACTGCACGGCGACGACCGTGTCCTCGACGTCGACGATGCCCCACTGCTCGCGCAGCAGGTCCCGGTAGGCCCGGCCGTAGCCGGTCGATCCGCCGTAGTTGACGTCCACGACGCCGATCCCGCGGCTGGTCCAGAACGCGATCGTCAGGCTGCGGACCGCCGGGGACTGCGAGGTCGGCCCACCGTGTACGAACGCGACGTAGGGCGGCCGTTCACCATCGGTGGCGAGCGCGTCGGGGCTGCGCGGCGGGTAGACGTTCGCATGCACCACCCGCCCACCGACCGAGGGCACGGTCACCGGGTACGGCTCGGGCAGGTAGGCCGGATCGACCGCCGGGCCGTCGGCGGCACCACCGCGAACCAGCCTCCCGGTCGCCGGTTCGACCACGACCACGGCCGGACTCCGGCTCGGCGACCCGGCGACGCAGACGACGGTCCCGCCGTTCCCGCCCAGGCTCGACGACCAGGCGGTCAGCCCGGTCGGCACCTCGGTCAGCGAGCCGTCGGTGGGGTCCAGCACGGCGAGCCGCGTGGTGTCCGTGCCGACCTCGCAGGCGATCCGGCCGTCGCCCAGGACGGTGTACCAGCGCATGCCGAGCTGCCACAGCGGACCGGCGAACTCCTCCTCCCGCGGGCACAGCTGGCTCACGAGGACGCCGCCCGGCTCGTCGCTGCCGGAGTCGGCAGGGTTGCCTGGGTTGCCCAGCTCGACGCGGACCAGGTTCCACCAACCGGATGCGTCGGTCACCGCGTACAGCGCATCGGGCCCGGCCCACTCCGGCTGCAGCACCGACTGCGACGTCGAGCCGAGGACGTCGCGCGCCGGACCGACGGTCCCGTCGGCGGCGACGTCGGCGACGCGGAGCACCGTGCCGTCCCACGGCATCAGCGGGTGGTCCCACGCGATCCAGGCCAGCCGACGCCCGTCCGGGGAGGGTGTCGGGAACGCGAGGAAGTCGCTGCCGCCGGCGAGCTCCCGGACGTCGAGGCTGCCGTCCAGCGCCACGGCGACCAGGTGGCGGCGGACCGCGCCGTCGAGGTGGGCCTCGCGGATGCACAGCACGGCCGAGCCGTCGGCGGACAGCACCGGGTCCGCGTACCGCAGGGCAGCCGGGGCCGGCGGCTCGGGGGTCAACGGGACCGGGGTGTCCACGCCCGGGTCCAGGCGGTACAGCCGCTGGTCGGTGCGCTCGGCGAAGACCAGGGCCGTCCCGGTCGGGGTGGGCACCGGCAGGAAACTGCGGCCGCCGTACTCGTGGACCCGGTTCGACGCGCTCCACGGTGCGGGGAGCATGTCGAGAGCTGCACCCCGGACCTGCGCGAGGTCCTCGGTCAGGGCCTGCCGGAGGACCGTGGTGCGCCCGCCCTCGGCGGGTCGGACCTGGGACCACCAGAGGTGGCTGCCTACCAGAACCGGCCAGCCCGGCGACGACCCGGCCCGCGCGACCATCCCCGCAGAGATGGGCGACGGCCAGGCGCCGAAGGGCAGCTGACGGGGTTCGGAGCTCATCGGAGGAGTTCTACCGGGCCGGGCGGGCCGAACGCGAACCGATCCGGTGCCCGACCGGTGGGCCGGGCACCGGATCGCTCGTCGCGCGCCGGCAAGCGGTCACGGAGCCGTCGCCGCGAGGCCCTCCGGCACCACGATCGCGGCCGGGCGGATCGGTCTGCGGGCGTCGCCGACAGGAGATCCGGCTGTCCTCCGCGACCAGCGGCCCGCTTGAACGAGCCCGACGCCGCACACGCGCGTTCGAACACCAACCCCGGTGGGATGACGGACCAGTGACGTGGCCCTGTCCGTGGCGCATCGTCGCACTGGCAGAAGATCAGGCCGCGGTCGTCGCAATCACCAGGCGGCGGTGTGGTGGCTGTTCGACCTGACCGACACACCAGGTTCTGGACGGCGTACCGCGAGGTCCCCGCGCGACGTGGCATCGTCGCGCGCCTGCGCGGCGCTGTTCGGACTGTCGTTCCTGACCCTCGCCCTTCCCGGCGCCCCGGACACGCCGGACCCGCAGGCACACCGGCGTGCCCAGCGACCTTTCGGCGAGGCCATGTGACGGCTCGAGAACGGATCAGGGCGGGACGGGGCCCTCAGGTGGTGGAGCCGGGTGCGGGACGGGTCCGTGCCGATGGATGGGCCGTTGCCGTGAACTGGTCGAGCACGGTGGTCCACCGCAGCTCGGGATATCGGTCGGTGTTCAGCGGGTCCAACCGCGCGGTGCCGCTGAACATGTCCCGCATGTACTGCATGCCCTGCCATGCGGGGAACACCTCCCCGCGCTGGGGAGCGAGGGTCTGCGTGACCCGCACCATGGCGTCGAGCGTCCCGAGGCCGCCGACCCGCAGCGGTCGGAAGTGCTGTCCGGTCGCCTGGGACATCGCAGCTGCGATACCGCGGGCGCTCACCGTCGAGCCGGCGACCCGCAACAGGCGCGGGGTCGTGTCGTCCAGTGCGGCGGCCGCGGTGTAGGCGGCGGTGTCGTCCTTGGTGGTGAAGTCCAGGGGTTGGTCCGCATCACCCCAGTGCAGTACCCGTCTGATCCGCGGCTGGATGATGGGCATCTCACCGCCGAGCATGTCCATGAAGGCGCCGTTGAGGATGGAGGTGACCTGGATTGGTGCCCGGTCGGCTCGGCCCATGAACTCCCGACGAAGGTCGAAGTTGCGGTTGTGCCCGATGGTGGTCGTGGTGAAGTCGGCGGAGTAGTCCGATGGGATGAAGCGGGGGACACCGGCGCGGACGGCGGCATCGAGCAGCACGGTCTGCCGGTCGAGGATCACCTCACGCAGACCGCTGAGCGCGGAGACGACGCAGGCCACACCGGCGCAGGCCGCGGCCACCGCCTCGGCGTCGGCGGGGTCGGCCGGGGTGACCGTCGCCCCGAGCGCGACGAGCCGGTCGTGGCTGGCGGCGGACACGTCGGGACGCACCAGCGCACGGACGGTCGCACCGCGTGCGGTCAGCGCGGTGGTGATGCGGCGTCCGAGGTCCCCGGCGGCGCCGGCCAGCAGGACGGTGGAGGCGGTCACAGGCGTGGTCCCATCGTGGTCGCCGATTGGATCGGCCGGTCGTGGCTGCGCTGCGTCGGTGCTGGTCGGTCCGTCACCACTCGACCGCACCGAAGCGGTCCCGCAGGACACCGGTGGGCCCGTCCGGGCCGATGGTCGCGAGTTCGACGATGGCGTCCGTTCCCTCGGCCAGGGTCTGGGTCCCGTGGTGGCCGTTGAAGTCGGTGGCGGTGAACCCGGGGTCGGCGGCATTGATCCGGACGTCGGGCAGGGCTCTGGCGTACTGGGCGGTGAGCATGTTGACCGCGGCCTTGGACGAGGCGTAGATCGGCATCGCCAGCGCGCCCCGGCCCTCCGTGCGTTCCGGGTCCTGGGTACGGGCGAACGAGCCGACCCCGCTGGTCACGTTGACGATCACGGGTGAGGGGGACCGGCGGAGCAGTGGCAGGAAGGCGTGCGTCATGCGGATGATCCCTGCGACGTTGGTGGTGTAGACGTCGGCGGCGTCCGGGCCGGTGATCTTCTGCGCCGGGGCATAGCTGCCGGGAATCGCGGCGTTGTTGACCAGGACGTCGAGCCGTCCCTCGTGTTCGGTGACGTCGGCGGCGGCTGCGGCCACCGAAGCGTCGTCAGCGACGTCGACCTGGACGAACCGGGCACCGAGAGCGACGGCGGCCTCGCGTCCCCGCTGGGGGTCGCGGGCTCCCAGCAGGACGGTGTGGCCGAGGCCGGTGAGCCGGCGGGCGGCCTCGAAGCCGAGACCCTTGTTGGCGCCGGTGATGAGGGTGGTGGTCATGAACGTCTCCCGTGGCCGGCCGAGCTGTGATCGTACGTGCATAGTTGCACAAAACTATAACGCAGTCCTGGGAGGGTGGGCGGGTGTCGAGCATCCGCCTGTACGTCCTGGCCTTCTTCGAGGAGTTCGGGGAGGCGCACGGATACCAGGTGCGCAGGAAGGCCGAGGAGCAGCACGTCCACCTGTGGACCGACATCTCGATCGGGAGTGTCCACGGGGCGATCCGCCGCCTCACCGCGGAAGGGCTGCTGCGTGTGGTCCGGGTGGAGCGTGAGGGCAACCGGCCGGAACGGCAGATCTGTGACATCACCCCCGCGGGGCGGACCGCGGTGACCGGCTTGCGGCGGGACGCCCTACTCCACGTGCACATGCCTGCTGACCCGTTCGACCTGGGGCTCACCCGTCTGGACCCCGACACCCTGCCCGGGCTGACGCTGCAGCTGGCCGAACGGCTGCGTCGGCTCGAGGCCCTGCTGCGTGCGGTGACCGCCCAGAACGCCGCCGCGAAGCCCTTTCTGAGCCTCAGCGAGACCTACGCCGTGGGGCACCGCGAACACACCCTGCGGGCAGAGGTCGACTGGATGAGGGGTGTCGTGGGCGCCGCGCCGGCGATCATCGCCGACGAGCGGGCCCCCCGAAGCGGCCGCTCGACACCCTGAGTCGGTCAGCCGGCGAGCGTTGTCGGGTGAGCACGGCCGCGCTCACGGGTGATCTGGTCCGCCACGTGGTGGCGGCGTCGCGGAACGTTGGACGGACCGGGACGTCCCCGCAGCACAGCTCCCCTCACGGTGCGCTGGTGCCGCGGTCCCGTTCCTGGGCCAGCAGGGCGTCGAGGTCTCGCAGCCGGGACAGGCCGGCGACCGCGCGGCCCATCCGGTGGTTGCCGGCGAGCCGGTCGGCGTGGTCGTGCAGGAAGCGCCAGTAGCCGGCGGTGAACGGGCACGCCTGGTCACCGACCCGCACCTTCGGGTCGTACCGGCACCCACCGCAGTAGTCGCTCATCCGGTCGATGTAGGCACCGCCCGAGGCGTAGGGCTTGGTCGCCATCACGCCACCGTCCGCGTGCTGGCTCATGCCGACGACGTTGGGGATCATCACCCAGTCGTAGCCGTCGACGAAGCACCGCTGGAACCAGGTGCTGACCTCCAGGGGCCTGATCCCGTGGGTGAGGAACCAGTTGCCGAGCACCATCAGCCGCGGGATGTGGTGCACCCAGCCGTGGCGGCGCAGGTCCCCCAGGACGCCCGTCAGACAGGCCGCCTGCGGGGCGGTGTCGTCGAGCTCGCCCAGCCAGTCCGGCAGCGGCGCGTTCGCCTGCAGCGCGTTGCCGTCGCGGTAGTCCTCACCGAGGTACCAGTACAGGTTCCAGACGTAGTCGCGCCACCCGACGACCTGGCGGCAGAACCCCTCGACCGAGGCCAGCGGCGCATCGCCTTCCCGGAAGCACTGCTCCGCGCGCTGAACGACCTCGACCGGGTCGACGAGTCCGAGGTTCATCGGCGCGGACAGCATCGAGTGCGCCATCCACGGGTCGCCGTCGAGCATCGCGTCCTCGTGGGGCCCGAACCCGGCCAGCCGGTGGGCCAGGAAGTCGCCCAGGGTCGCGAGCGTCTCCCGTCGGGTGGCGGCGAACCAGCGGGGGGAGTCCTCGCCCGCGAACCGGACGTCCCCGTCGGCGGCCCACCGGTCCAGGTCGGCCCGCACCTCGGCGTCGATGTCGTCCTCGACCGGGCGGTACGGGTCGGGCAGCCCGAGGGTCTTCTGCTGGCGCGGCGGCGGATCCCGGTTGTCCTCGTCGAAGTTCCACCGCCCGCCGACCGGGTCCCCGCCGTCCATCAGCAGGCCCAGCCGTCGGCGGGCGTCCCGGTAGAAGTCCTCCATCAGCAGACGGCGCCGGCCCCGCCCGTCCGCCCACGCGGTGAAGTCCTCCCGGGAGGTCGCGAAGCCGCGCGCGGGCAGGACCTCGAGCTCACCCGCACCGGCGAGCCGGCGGACGAAGTGGTCGGCGACCCACGACGTCGGCTGGCAGACCGACAGCGGGCCGTCGACGTGGCTCAGTCCCTCCCGGTACGTGTCGGTCTTCAGGTAGGTGCACTGCTCACCGAGCTCCGCCGCCCGGTGGCGCATCGCCGAGAGGATCAGGTGGGCCTTCGCGCGGTGGAACACGCGGCGTCGGAAGACGGCCCGGGACTCGATCACCACGACCCGCTGGTCCGGGGAGTCCAGGAAGTGCGGGCCGAGCTGGTCCCCGAACAGCCAGCGGGTGCTCTGCGGCGGGCTCACGGTCACACCGGTCAGTGTGATCAGCGCCTGACGGACCGTCCGGCCCGGGGGTCCGGGTCGGGTCCGGTCAGACCTTGACGAAGGGGATCGTCAGGGGGTACCCGAAAGGTTCCCCGCTGTAGGTCCTGACCCCGGCGACGATCGCCATGACGACCGACCAGACCGCGACGATCGGCAGCAGCAGGAACCCGATGAGGACGGGCGTCAGCAGGGCCGAGATGATGTATGCGATCGCGATGGTGATCGTGAAGTTCAGGGCCTGTGCCGCCTGGACCTTGGCGTAGTCCCGCCGGTTGCGGGTCAGGAAGATGACCAGCGGGGCGATGAAGGAGACGAAGGCGCCGAGCACGTGCGCCAGGCACGCCAGCGTCCGCTCGTCCGAGGTCGGGACCAGGTGGCCCCCGGGTCCAGGTGCGGTCATGCAGCCAGACCGTAGGGGGCCGCCGGGCGCAGCGCCAGGGTCATCGGTCCTCCTGTGTCGTTCGGCCACCTACCGGGGACCGCGGTCAGCGGGTCAGCGAGGTCAGCGGGTCAGGAGGTCAGCGAGGTCAGCCGGTCCGGGCGGGGACACCCGCGGCGCGCCGGTCGTAGGCCCAGAACGCCGACAGTGGCAGCATCACCAGTGCCAGCAGCGCGACCACGGCGACCCCGCCACCAGCGGCCGCGAAGCGCGGGGAGGTGAGCTCGCCGACCCCACCGTGCACCAGGTCGCCCAGGCGGGGACCGCCGGCGACCACGACGGTGAAGACCCCCTGCAGGCGTCCGCGCATCGCATCCGTCGCGGCCGTCTGCAGGATCGTCGAGCGCAGGATCGCGCTGGCGTTGTCGGCCAGCCCCCCGAGGGCCAGGAACGCGACGGCGAAGGCCAGCGATCCGGTCAGCCCGAACCCGACCATCGCGGCGCCCCACACCCCGATGCACAGGACCACCGCGCGGCCCATCCGGTCCACCCGGCCGATCCACCCCGACGTCAGGCCGCCGAGGACCGCGCCGATCCCGATGCCGGCGTTGAGCAGACCGAGGGCGATGCCCCCGTTCGGTGGCCCGCCGAAGGTCTGTTGGGCCATCTGGGGGAACAACGCACGTGGCATCCCGGCGACCATCGCGACGATGTCGACCACGAAGGACGCGAGCAGGATCCGCTGGGTCGCGAGGTAGCGGAAACCGTCGGCGATGTCGCCCAGGCCACCGGCGCCACGGGACGGCCCGGTCGTGCCGGCCGGCCCGCGTCCCCCCGTCCGTTCCGGTCGGGCACTGGGCAGTCCGCGCAGCACCACCGCGGCGAGCCCGAGGCCGACAGCGTCGATCAGGTAGAGGGCGGTCACCCCGGTCAGCGGGAGGATCAGCCCCGCCAGCAACGGTCCCGCGATGACCCCGGTCGCGAAGACCGTGGTGTTCAGGGCGTTGGCCGACGCGACCAGTCCCGGTCCGACGAGGCGGGGGATCATCGACGCCCGCGCCGGCTGGTTGACCGCGGCGAACGCCGTCTGTACCGCCAGGAGCAGCAGCACCGACCAGACCCGTGCGGTACCGGTCACTGTCAGCAGCCCGAACAGCAGCGACGTGACCGCGATCCCCGCGGTGGTCACCAGCACCAGCAGCCGGCGGTCGACCCGGTCCGCGACGGCACCGCCCCAGATGCCGAAGACGACCAGCGGGACGAGCGCGAACAGCCCGGACAGGCCCACGTAGGCCGAAGACCCGGTGAGCTCGAACAGCTGCTGGGGGACGGCGACGACGGTGAACTGGGATCCGACGACGGCCACGACGCCGGCCGACCACAGCCGGCGGAACTCCGGGACCTTCAGCGGCGAGGTGTCCAGGACGAGGTCGGAGACGCGGCGACCGCGGCCGGGTCCCGACGATGGCCCGGATCCCTTCTCGGGTCCGGGGTCGGTCGGCATCGGCACGGATCGTGTCACGGTCGCCACGTCCGGTCCTCCGGAAGATGCCGAGCGCGCCGCCGCCGGCGGGTCGGTCCCCTGTGGTCTCCTGCCGAGGGGCCGTCCGACGGGGGGAGGGCACCCGAGGTCCGTCCCGGCACCCGAAGGAGCATCCGTGAGAAGCGCCCTCACCACCGCGCTGGACAGGGTCGTCTCCTTCGTGCCCGTCCTGCTGCTGTTCCTGGTCGTGCTGGTGGTCGGGTTGCTGGTGGCCCGGGCGCTGGGCGAGGTCGTGGACCGGGTGCTGACCCGCGTCGGGTTCGACCGGGTCGTCGAGCGGGGTGCGCTCGGCCGGGTGCTGGACGGGACCAGGACCACCCCGTCGGACGTCGTCGCGAAGATCGTCTGGTACGCCCTGGCGCTGTTCGTGCTCCAGCTCGCCTTCGGGGTGTTCGGCGCGAACCCCATCAGTGACCTGCTCGGCCGGTTGATCGCCTACCTGCCGCAGGTCGTGATCGCGATCGTCGTGCTGGTGGTGGCCGCCGCGATCGCCAGGGCCGTCAGGGACCTGGTCACCTCGACGCTGTCCGGTCTCCCCTACGGCCGCGGACTCGGGACCGGCGCGTTCGTCGTGGTGCTCTTCCTCGGTGCCGTCGCCGCGCTCGGGCAACTCGGGGTCGCGACCGCGGTGACGACCCCGGTGCTGGTGGCCGTGTTGGCCGTCGTCGCCGGGATCCTGGTCGTCGGCGTCGGCGGAGGCCTGGTCCGGCCGATGCAGTCCCGTTGGGAGGGGTGGCTCGACTCGGCCGCGCGGGAGTCGGGCGTGATCTCGGCGAAGGTCGCCGAGGCGGCCGTGGTCCGGGAACGCGAGCGCCTCGAGCTCGTGGCGACCCGCGAGCGGGAGGCCCGTGCGGCGGCGGTGACCCGGGCTCGGGAAGCCCGCGAGGCCGCCGAGGCCCAGGCCGCGCGGCGGGCGGAGCAGCGGCGTCTCGCCGACGAGCGTCGCCAGGAGGCCGCCCGGGTCCGGGAGGAGGCCGACGCGGCGCGTGCCGCAGCCGAGGCCGACCGCGCCGCGCGGGACCGCGATCGGCAGCAGGTCTACGACCGGCAGCACGAGGACGGGCAGCACGAGGACGGGCAGCAGGGCCGTCCGGGCGAGCGGTGGTCCGACCCGGAGTGGGGGGAACCGGGCGTGGCCGAGGCGCGCGAGCCGCACGCCTCCGGACCGGCCGGCGCCCACTCCCTGGCCGACCACCGCACTGCCGACCACCGCACTGCCGACCACCGCACTGCCGACCGCCGCGAGGCCGACCACCGCGAGGCCGACCGCCGCGAGGCCGACAGAGCGGCCTCCTACGCGCAGGAGGGCAGCACTGCGGGGTATGCGACCCCCGGGTACTCGACCGCTCGGTACCCGGGCGCCGACGATCCGACATGGATCGACCTGGAGCCGCCCCGTCGTGACGCCGGGGACCAGGTCACGCGCCGGCGGCGTCCGGTGGAGCAGGACACGACCGACCCGGACGCCCGCTACCGGGACCCCGAGGACACCCGCCATGGTGGGGACGGCGGCCACTGACCGGTGAACCCGGCCCGTGTGTCGGGCAGCGCGACGATCCGGGGCCCCCTAGGTTTGGCCTCGTGCTCGGCCTCCCGGACTCCGTCACCGCCTGTCTGTTCGACCTCGACGGGGTGCTGACTCCTACCGCGAAGGTGCACGACGCGGCGTGGGCGAAGACCTTCGACGGGTTCCTCCGAGCCCGGGACGGCGACGGGTTCACCCCGTTCGACCCGGCGAAGGACTACAACTCCCACGTCGACGGCAAACCGCGGGCCGACGGAGTCCGGGACTTCCTGGCCTCCCGTGGCATCCACCTGCCCGAGGGTGCCGACGGCGACCCGACCGACCAGCCTGTCGGGTCCACCACGGTCCGCGGTCTGGGCAACCGGAAGAACGAGATCCTGCTGCGGGTGATCGACCAGGACGGGGTGGCCGCCTACCCCGGCTCCCGCCGGTACCTCGACGCGGCCCGTGATGCCGGGCTCCGGCGGGCGGTCGTGTCCGCCAGCGCCAACTGCCGCGACGTCGTCGCCTCCGCCGGCCTCGCCGGCCTCCTCGAGGTCCGCGTCGACGGGGTCACCGCGACCGAACGCCACCTCGCCGGCAAACCCGCCCCCGACGGGTTCCTCGAGGCCGCCCGCGAGCTCGGCGTCGACCCGGCATCCGCCGCGGTGTTCGAGGACGCCCTGGCCGGTGTCGCCGCCGGCCGGGCCGGTGCGTTCGGCTGGGTCGTGGGAGTCGACCGGATCGGCGGCGACCACGGTCGGGACCTGCTCGACGCGGGGGCCGACACGGTCGTCACCGACCTGGACCAGCTGCTCGACGGCGCTCCGGCCAGTCGGGGGGTCCGGCCGTGCTGAACGTCGACGTGCTGCCCGTCGAGGCCTGGGCGGTCCGGGAGACCGAGCTGCAGATGGACGCCCTCGCGACCACCGAGTCCCTGTTCGCGCTGTCCAACGGTCACATCGGTCTGCGGGGCAACCTCGACGAGGGGGAGCCGTTCGGTCTGCCCGGCACCTACCTCAACGGTTTCTACGAATCCCGGCCGCTGCCGTACGCGGAGGCCGGCTACGGCTACCCCGAGTCCGGTCAGACCATCGTCAACGTCACCAACGGCAAACTGATCCGCCTGCTGGTCGACGACGAGCCGTTCGACCTGCGCTACGGCGAGCTCCGGCACCACGAGCGGGTGCTGGACCTGCGGGCCGGAACGCTGGAGCGGACCGTGGAGTGGGAGTCACCGGCCCGGCGCACCGTCCGCGTCCGCAGTACCCGCGTGGTCTCCTTCGACCAGCGGGCCGTGGTCGGCATCCGCTACGAGATCGAGCCCCTCGACGGACCGTCGCGGATCATCGTGCAGTCGGAGCTGGTGGCGAACGAGGAGATGCCCGCGCAGTCGGCGGACCCCCGGGTCGCGAAGCTGCTGCAGTCGCCGTTGGTCAGTGAGGACTGCCACATCCCGGACGGGAACGCCGGAGCGGTGCTCGTGCACCGGACCAGGGCCAGTGGGCTGCGGGTCGGCGCCGCCATGCACCACCTCGTCGAGGGCCCCGGTGTCCAGCTGCCGAGCCGCGACGCCGGGAACACCCCGGCGTCTCCCCGGGGGGACCGCAGCGGGGACGGCGGCGGTGGTGACGGCGGGGACGGGTCCCGCACCGGGCCGGACGGCACCCAGATCGGGTGGCGGATCCAGACCGAGATCGAGGCCGACTGGGCCAGGACGACCGTCAGCTGCTCGCTGCAGCAGGGCGAGAAGCTCGTCGTCACCAAGTTCCTGGGCTACGGCTGGTCCGGCAGCCGGTCGGTGCCGGCCGTCCGGGACCAGGTCGCCGGTGCCGTCGACGGGGCTGTCGCGACCGGCTGGGCGGATCTGCTGCGGTCCCAGCGCACCTACCTGGACGAGTTCTGGGCCGCGGCCGACGTGGTCGTCGAAGGCGACGCGGAGGTCCAGCAGGCGGTCCGGTTCGCGTTGTTCCACGTCCTGCAGTCCGGGGCGCGCGCCGAGCAGCGGGCCATTCCCGCCAAGGGCCTGACCGGCCCGGGTTACGACGGCCACGTGTTCTGGGACACCGAGCAGTTCGTGCTGCCGGTCCTGACCTACCTGCGGCCGAGCTCGGTCCGCGACGCGATCGCGTGGCGGCACTCCACCCTGGGCCTGGCCAAGGAGCGGGCCGCGACCCTGCACCTGGACGGTGCCGCGTTCCCGTGGCGGACCATCCACGGTGAGGAGTGCTCCGGCTACTGGCTGGCCGGGACGGCCGCCGTCCACATCAACGCCGACATCGCGGACGCGACCCTGCGCTACCTCGCCGCGACCGGGGACGAGGACTTCGCCAAGAGCAAGGCCCTCGAACTGATGGTCGCCATCGCCCGGCTGCTCTACTCCGTCGGGCACCACGACGGGCGCGGCGGTTTCCACATCGACGGGGTCACCGGGCCGGACGAGTACAGCGCTCTCGGGGACGACAACGTCTACACGAACCTCATGGCCAAGCGTGCCCTCATCGGGGCGGCGGACCTCGTGCTGGCCCACCCCGACGAGGCCCACGCCTTCCGGGTGGACCGCGAGGAGATGGCGTTGTGGCGCGACGCCGCGCGCGGGATGAACATCCCCTACGACGGGGAACGCCGCGTCCACCAGCAGAGCCACGGGTTCACCCAGTACGCCGAGTGGGACTTCGAGCACACCCCGCCCGGGGACTACCCGCTGCTGCTGCACCGCACCTACTTCGACCTCTACCGCACGCAGGTCATCAAGCAGGCCGACCTCGTGCTGGCGATGCACTGGTGCGGTGACGAGTTCAGCGACGAGGACAAGGCCCGCAACGTCGACTACTACGAGCGCCGGACGGTGCGCGACTCCTCGTTGTCCCCGTGCACGCAGGCGGTCCTGATGGCCGAGGTCGGACACACCCAGCTGGCCTACGACTACCTGGCCGAGGCCGCGATGATGGACCTGCGCGACCTCGAGCACAACACCGGTGACGGCTTGCACATCGCCTCCCTGGCCGGGGCGTGGCTGGCCGTGGTCGCGGGGCTCGGCGGTTTCCGGGACCACCACGGCCTGTTGCGGTTCGACCCGGTCCTGCCTCAACAGCTGACCGGGCTGGAGTTCAACCTGCGTTGGCTCGGCGCCAGGCTCAACGTGTCGATCCGGGACGGCGCCGTCACCTACACCGTCCAGGACGGCGCCGGGTCGAGCATCGCCCTCCGCCACGTCGACGAGGACCTCGTCGTTGTCACCGGTACGCCGGTGACCAGGCCGCTGCGTGTCCGGGCGCCGCTGCTCCCGGAGCCGGTGCAGCCGCACGGTCGCGCCCCGATCCGCCGCAAGCAGCTCTGACGGAGGTCCCAGCCCAGGCAGATGTCAGGTCACGGGCTCGCGCGTCCGTCACCGCAGCTCTGCCCGGGGTGGTCCTGCGCGGCTGCGACGGCGGCGGCCGTCAGCCGCGCCCGCGAGCCCGGCGGTACCGGGCGATCAGCGACGCGGTCGAGGAGTCCTGGTCCGCGGCCGAGCCGGACACGCCCTCCCCGACCAGCAGCGGGGTCAGCTCGTTGGCCATTGCCTTTCCCAGCTCGACGCCCCACTGGTCGAAGCTGTCCACGCCCCAGACGATCCCGGCGACGAAGGTCGTGTGCTCGTACAGGGCGATCAGCTGACCCAGCACCGACGGGGTCAGCCGGTCGGCCAGGATGGAGGTGCTCGGGCGGTTGCCCGGCATCACCTTGTGGGGCACCACGGCCGCCGGTGTCCCGTCGGCCGCGACCTCCTCGGCGGTCTTGCCGAACGCCAGGACCGACGTCTGGGCGAAGAAGTTGGCCATGAACAGGTCGTGCATCCCGGGCAGCGCGGGGTCCGGGGACAGGTCGACCTCCGGGTCGGCGAACCCGATGAAGTCGGCGGGCACGAGGCGTGTCCCCTGGTGCAGCAGCTGGTAGAACGCGTGCTGGCCGTTGGTGCCCGGCTCGCCCCAGAACACGGTGCCCGTGTCGGTGGTGACCGGGCTCCCGTCACGGCGGACCGACTTGCCGTTGGACTCCATCGTCAGCTGCTGCAGGTAGGCGGGGAAGCGGTGGAGGTACTGGCTGTAGGGCAGGACCGCGTGGGCCTGGACACCGAAGAACGCCGAGTACCAGACGTCGAGCATCCCCAGCAGGACCGGGACGTTCCTCTCCAGCGGGGTGGTGCGCAGGTGGTCGTCGACCGCGTGGAACCCGGCCAGGAACTCCGCGAAGTCGCCCCGCCCGACCGCGAGCATCACCGAGAGCCCGATCGCGGAGTCCACGGAGTACCGTCCGCCCACCCAGTCCCAGAAGCCGAACATGTTGGCGGTGTCGATGCCGAAGTCGGTGACCCGGCCGGCGTTGGTCGAGACGGCGACGAAGTGGTGGGAGACGGCATCGGGTGCGGCCCCGTCACCGAGCCCGGCCAGCAGCCACGCGCGGGCGGCGCGCGCGTTGGTGAGCGTCTCCACCGTCCCGAAGGTCTTCGACGCGACGATGAACAGCGTCGTCTCCGGGTCCAGGTCGGCGACGGCCTCGGTGATGTCGGACGGGTCGATGTTGGAGACGAACCGGCAGCTGATCCCCGCGGTGGCGCGGGACCTGAGGGCTTCGTAGACCATGACCGGCCCGAGGTCCGAGCCGCCGATGCCGATGTTCACGACCGTGGCGATCCGCTTGCCGGTGGACCCGGTGAACGACCCGTCGCGGACCCGGTCGGCGAAGTCGCCCATCCGGTCGAGCACCTCGTGGACCTCGGCGACCACCTCGGTGCCGTCGACGGTCAGGGTGGCGCCGGCGGGCAAGCGCAGCGCGGTGTGCAGGACGGCGCGGTCCTCGCTGGTGTTGATGTGGCGGCCGGCGAACATCGCCTCGATGGACTCCGGGAGACCGGCCCGGCGGGCGACCGCGGTCAGCAGTGGCAGCGTCGCGGCGGTGACCCGGTGCTTGGAGTAGTCGACGTAGAGGTCAGCGAGGCTGCCGGTCAGGTCCACCCCCCGCTCCGGCTCGGCGGCGAACAGGTCCCGCAGGTGCCGGGGTCGGACCGTGTCGGCGTGCGCGGCGAGGGCTGCCCACTCGGGGCTGGCGGTGATGTCGTCCATGCCCCGATCCTCCACCGCCGGCACGCTGCGGTCACCACCGCGCCCCGCGCGCCGTGACCCCCGCGCCGTGACCCCCGCTGGCTCAGCTGGTGTCGAAGCAGCCGTCGAAGGACGCGATCGGGTTCAGCACGAGGGCGCCGTCCGCGTCGGCGGCCTGGCGCTGGCCGACGATCGAGGGTGGGCCGTCCGCGGTGTAGCAGCCGTCGGTCGCCAGTCTCACCTCGTACGTCGCGCCGATCGGGGTCCCCGGGCCGTCCGCCTGCCAGACGACCAGGCAGGCCCAGGTGTCACCGGGGCCCTCGTCGACGACGTTCGGGCCCCCCTTGTCGCACCGCGCCGTGGTCGCCAGTGCCGTGGCGCTCGGTGCGGGCCGCCCGAGCTGGGCCTGGCGCAGCGCGTACAGGTGGGTGAACGTCCCCGTCACGGCGGCCTGCAGCCGGTCCCGGCTCAGCGCGGCCTGCCCGCACCCGGTGGTGCAGAGCAGTGCTCCGAGCGTCAGCGCGACCGGTGCGAGCACGGTTGCCACGCCGCGACCGGTCCGGCCGGGCAACTCCGCCGGCCTCATCGCCGTGCCCCGGACACGTCACGGCGGCGGAAGACCTCGAGTGCCGCCGCCAGCAGCAGGACCGTGTACGCCACGCTCACCAGCACTCCCTGGACGACGGGCCCCCGGTAGGGATCGGCGCGCACCAGGGCGTGCCAGGCGTCGAATGCGCTGCCCAGCAGCAGGAAGCGCACCCCGGCGACCGCCCCGACCAGGGAGCTGAGCTGCATGACGAGCCCGATCACCACGGGAGCGCCCACCCCGACGGTCGACCGCCGGGCCACCACGGAGAAGAACACGCCCATCGCGGTGTAGCCGAACGCCGGCAGCAGACAGCTCGCCCAGGCGGCGAGGACGAGCCCGGTCGCCCGGCCCGTGCCGATGGACGCGCCGTCCAGACCGATCAGCGGTGCGCGGCCGACGATCCCCACCCCGGCCGCCAGACTGCTGAACGCCAGCAGGGTCAGGCTGACCGCGGACCAGCTCAGCGCGGCCAGGGCCTTGCCGGCGAAGACCGCGGGCCGGCTCACCGACCGGGTCAGCACCGTCGGCCACGTCCCGTACCCGTCCTCGGCGGCGAAGACGGTCCCGGCGACCAGGCAGGTCAGCAGGGGGACCACCCAGGAGGTCATGAATCCCAGCACCAGCAGGGGGACGGCGAACCCGGTGGTCAGCGACCAGCGGCCGAACAACGTGTCGGCGGGGACCGATGTCTGCAGGGACAGGCCGCCAGCCAGCGCGAACGGGCCGACGACGACGAGCGCGAGTGCCGCGCGGACGGTCGGGTGTCCCTGCAGCTTGGCGAGCTCGACCCGGTAGACCGCTCCCGCGCCGGGCTTCCGCCGGGCGCCGGGCTGCCGCCGGGCGCCGACGTCGACCCCCAGCCCGGCCGGGACGGTGCTCACGGCTGACCGGTCAGGCTGAAGAACAAGGACTCCAGGGGGTTCGTCGCCACGTCCAGGCGGCGGACGGCGACGCCCGCCGCACCCAGGCGCAGGACGAAGGAGTCCAGCCGGGGCTGGGACGCGGTGAGCAGCAGGGCGCCGTCGTGCCGTCCGGTGGCGCTGTCCATCGCCGCGTCCACCCCGGGGTGGTCCGCCGCGAGGCGCAACGCGGTCGTGTCGTCGCTCGTGCGCATCCGGTGGCGCGGATCGGGTGCGCGGGCGACGAGCTCGGGGACGGAGCCGGCGAAGGCCACCCGGCCCGCGGCCAGGATGGTGACCCGGTCCGCGAGGGCGGCGACCTCGCTGATGGCGTGGGAACTGAGCAGCACCGCGACGCCGCGTCCGGCCAGCTCCCGCACGAGGTCGCGGAACAGCTGCAGGGCCTCGGGGTCCAGGCCGTTGGTCGGCTCGTCGAGGACCAGCAGCAGGGGGTCGCGCAGCAGGGCGGCCGCGATCGCCAGGCGCTGGCGCATGCCGAGCGACCAGCCGCCCACCTTCGCGTCCGCGCGGTCGGCCAGGCCGACCCGGCGCAGTTCGGTGTCCACCCGGCGCGTCGCGTCGCGTCGCGTGCACCCGTCGAGGCGGGCCAGCGCCCGCAGGTTGGCCCGGCCCGACAGGTAGGGCCAGAACGCCGGTTCGAGGAACCCGGCCGTCGCCGCCGTGGCGGCCGGGTGACCGACCGGAGCACCGTTCACGGTGACGGTCCCGGCACCGGGCAGCGTGAGCCCGAGGACCATCGAGAGCAGCGTCGTCTTGCCGGCCCCGTTGGGCCCGAGCAGCCCGTGGACCTCACCGGGCCGCACGGTCAGGTCGACCTCGTCGACGGCCGGCGTCCCGCCGTTGGACGTGCCGGCCCCGAACGACTTGCCGACACCGCGCACCACCAGCCCAGCCTCGGGATCCGAGGCCGGGCCGGTGGTCACGGTCCGGGTTGCGGCAGTCGAGTCGAGGCCGACCGTCGTGGCGGTGTTCAGTCGATCTCCCCCGCCACGTGGGGGGACCCCGCACGGGTCACCCGGTTCGGGCCCGCCCCGGTCTGGTGGCCGAAGCGCGCCTCGACCTGGGCCGGGGTCATGACGGCGGTGTCACCCGGGTAGGGCTTGGTGTAGTTGTTCGAGCTGTACCAGGTGAGCCGGTTGAACGGCGCGAACGCCAGCTCGTCCTCGCTGCGGAAGTTCTGCGTGGCCGACCAGGCGGCCCAGGCCGCGGCCATCGGGGAGGTCGCCTTGGTGGGTGCCGGGTTGAGGGTGTCCAGCGGGACCTTGTTGGCGATCGCCGTGTAGGGGGTGAGGTCCGGCGTGTTCGTGAACGTGTCGTACATGGGCTGGGCGGCCAGGTCCAGCTGGTTCATCGGGGGCAGCCCGAGGATCTGCTCGGCTGTCCGGACGACGTTGAGCTGGGTGTAGTTGGTGTGCACGACCGCGCCGGCCCTGGCGTACGGGCTGATGACCAGTGTCGGGTTGCGGTGTCCGTCGACGTGGTCGATGCCGTTCTGGCTGTCGTCCTCCATGACGAAGATCGCGCTGTCCTTCCAGAACGACGAGTGCGTGATCCCGTCGACGATCCGACCGATGGCGAGGTCGTTGTCCGCGACCGCGGCCACCGGGGTCGGCAGGCCCGGGGAGGCCCCGGAGGTGTGGTCGGTCATCACCCACAGCATGTTCAGGGCCGGCAACGCCCCCTTGGCCTGGTACTGCTTCAGGTCACGCAGGAAGATGTCCGCCCGGTACTGGTCGGGGATCTGGGTCTGGAAGTTCGGGAAGTCACGGGACAGGATCCCGTCCAGGCTCGGGACGTCGGCCTTGGTCTGGAAGTAGCCCACCGGCGCGTGCAGCGGCCCGGTCGCCCTGCCCTGCAGGATCTGGGAGTCCTTGTACCACTGGGACCAGGTCCCCTGTGACTGCCGGCCGTCGGGCCCGGTGAAGTACTCGGCGTACTCGCCCCAGACCCGTGCGTCCAGCCCGTGCCGCAGCGCGTTGTCCCACAGGAAGCCGGACTTCGGGTAGACGAGCGCGTCGGGCTGGCCGTAGTTGCGCACGTAGTTGGCGTAGGAGCGTTCCAGGTAGTCGTTGACGAACGCCGCGTCCATCCAGGTGTGACCGGTCGCGGAGTTCGTGCCGTTGGAGTAGACGTTGTCCAGCAGCGGGAACCGTTGGACGAGTGCGTGGACGTTCGGGGTGACCTTCGCCCCGAACTGGGCGTACGCGGGCTTGCCGTTCCCGCGCGGGTCGTCGCCCAGCACCTGGTCGTAGGTCCGGTTCTCCCGGACGATGACGAACACGTGCTTGATGGGGGAGGGGTCCCCGATCCGGGTGGGAACCGCGACCGGGGCCGCCGTCGCGCTGCCCTTCTGGTTGCGCGCGTCGAGGCCGTTCCACTGGTTGTTCGCGAACACCTGCCGGGTGTAGGTCCTGATCTGGTCCGGGGTGGGGATGGCCACCGTCTGGACACTGCCGAGGTCCGCGTACACCTGGTGGCCGGTGGCGGGCTGGGTGCCGGGCCCCTGGGAGATGGTCCGGTCCGCGCCCAGGGCACCGACACCCTTCGTGTTGGCGATGACGACCCGCTTCAGCGGGGCGTCCCACGTCACGGTCCCGGGGTACCACCCGGTCGGGGCGACGCCGGAGAACTCCACCGGGGTGCGGGCGTCGCGGTAGGTGTAGATCGCCACCGCGTTGTTCCGGCCCAGGCTCACCAGCAGGTGCGTGGGGTCGACGAACGCCAGCGAGTTCGGGGAGCTGCCGTAGGGCTGGCCGGGCAGCGGGTTGACGTTGACGGTCTGGGCGACCTTCTTCGCCCGGGTGTCGATGACCGAGACGGTGTCGTCGCTGGAGTTCGTGACCAGCAGGTCGGTGCCGTGGGTGACCATGCTCGACGGGTCCAGCCCGACGGTGTACGTGTGCACCAGCGCCCGGGTCACCAGGTCGATCTCGGAGACCGTGCCGGTCGAGGCCCGGCCGTTCGTCTTCTCGGCGACCACGGGGGAGTCGTAGCTGAGGTTGGTGAAGTCCGCCGCGGTCGGGACGCGCCCGCCCTCGTTGGTGACGAAGGCGTGGGTGCCGATGACGGCGACGTCGCGCGGGGCGATCCCGACGGCCAGCTGCGCGTCGACGAGGCCGGTGGCCGTGTCGATGGAGGCCAGCGTGTTGTACCCGGTGAGGACCACCAGGATGTGCCGGCCGTCCGGGGCCCACTGCAGGTCGGTCGGCAGCGGGCGGGCCGGGGTGCCGTCCTGGGCGGCAGGCGTCGTGCCGGGGACCGCGGCGGGCATCGGGATGACGACGGGGTCGACCAGCGTCCGGTCGGCGGCGACGGTGAACCTCAGGACGTCGCTGGTCTGGGTGACGTAGACGCTCTTCCCGTCCTTGGACCACAGGACGCCGCCGACGCCGATGTCTCCGGAACCGGTGCCCTTCGGCGGGGTGACCTGCTGCAGGATCTTCTGCCCGACCAGGTCCACGACCGTGAACAGGCCGAGGCCCGACTTCGTCAGCGTGACCGCGGTACGGCCGTCGGGCGAGATGCCCATGTCCAGCGGCTGACCGGTCTGCTCGACCGTCGCGCCGGCCGGGGTCACGTACTTGTTCTCCGGCACCAGGACCGAGCCGTCGGTCTGTCGGCCGACCAGGTTCTCCCCGAGGGGTTTGTCGGTGCCGACGGTGACGGCGGCCGCCACCGAGCCCGTCGCCACCAGGACGGCCACGGCCACGGCCGGGCTCATCCAGGTCCTGCGTCGCATCACGTGCACTCCCTGCTCGTCGATGTACCGGGGGGTCTGTCTCAGGCTTCTCTCAGGTCGAGACCGTAGGAAGCCCACCGGTCCGGTCCGGGTACGCGGCGTGAACAGGGAGTGAACCGGCAACGGACGGTCCGAGCCTCGAACGCCCGGACGTCGGCGCCTCAGGTGAGGTCGGCGGCGACGGCCTCCGCGACCCGCCAGGCCAGGGCCATGATCGTGAGCACCGGGTTGACCCCGCCGTTGGTGACGTGCAGCGATCCGTCGGCGACCGAGACCGACTCCTGGCCCCAGACCCTCCCGCGGGGATCGGTGACCGAGGTGGCCGGGTCGTGGCCCATCCGCGCGGTCCCGGCCTGGTGCTGACCGGCCCAGACGGCGGTGCGGGACGGCAGCGTCCGGCGGACCGTGGTCGCGCCGCTCGCGGTGAGCCATTGCGCGGCGCGGTCGGCCAGGTGCTCGGCGGCGGCGCGGTCGTGGCTCGGCAGCTCGGTGGCGTGCAGCGCGGCGACCGGCAGCCCGCGGGAGTCGGTGGTCGCGGCGAGGGTCACCCGGGAGCCGGGCAGCGGTGTCTGCTGGAGCGGCCCGGCCAGGTGCACGGTCCGGTTGGCCAGCGCGCGCATCGCCTCGACGCCGGTCCGGCCCCAGCGCGGCACCAGCCCGGTCTCGACGAGTTTGTGCCAGGCCTCGACCGGGGTCTGGACGAACTCGTTCGCGAGGATCCCGCCGGCGGCGACCGGGTCGTTGCCGTGCCGGTACCGGGTCGCCGAGATCGACGGGCCGGGGCCCAGACCGTCCTGCACGACGTCGTCGAACACCCCGACCGCGCCGGTGTAGGGGTGGGCCTGCAGGTGCCGGCCCACCTGGCCGCGCGAGTTCCCGAGGTCGCTGAGCAGCAGGAGCCGGGCCGTCTCGACCGCGCCCGCGGCGAGCACGACGTGCCGCGCGCGCACGGTCCGGCGCAGCGGACCGCCGGACCGCGCCCGCACGCCGGACAGCAGCACGGCGGCGCCGGTGGGGCCGGCGTCGAGGACCCGCTCGGCGACGGTGTCGGCGAGCAGGGTGCACCGACCGGTCGCCAGGGCGAGCGGGATCGTCGAGACCGCCGAGCCGTTCTTGGCGTTCGCGTGGCAGGCGAACCCGACGCAGTTCCCGCAGCGCACACACCCCGGACGGCCACCGAACGCCCGGGAGCTGATGAGCAACGGCGGCGGCGCGGTCTCGAGTCCCAGCTCGTCGGCCCCGGCCCGCAGCACGGTGGTCGCCAGGGTGTCCGGCAGCGGCGGCATCGGGTAGCCCCGACGGCGCGGACCGTCCCAGGTCCGGGGCACCGCCGGCCCACTGACGCCGGCGAGCTGCTCGACCCGCTCGTAGTACGGCTCGAGATCGGCGTACCCCAGCGGCCAGTCGGTGAACCGCGGGCCGTACCGGGAGCCCATCGCGAGGTCCTCGGGGCACAGCCGCCACGCCTGCGCCCCGTAGACCAGCGTGCCGCCTCCCACGGCGCTCGCGTTACCCGACCACTCCGGGTCGGTGGAGTCCACGGTCCGGCGGCGGCCGTCCAGGCCGACCACGACCCGCGGGTTGTCGTGCTCGGGCAGGTCGAGCTGGTGCGGCAGGCCGGTGGACACCCGGGCGTTGCGCTGGTGGTCCAGGGGGAGCTCCGGTGGTGCCACCGACGGGCCGCGCTCCACGAGCAGGACGTGCAGCCCGCGTGAGGTGAGAACGTGCGCGGCTGTCCCGCCCCCGGCGCCGGACCCGACCACGACCACGTCGTAGGAGTCCCCGACGTCGGCCAGCGCGGTCGTGCGCAGGGCGGTGACGGCCGGGTCGGCGGGCCAGTGGACCCCGGGCTGCAGGACCCGGTACCCCAGCGACGGCCACGTCCGCTCGTCGGCGTACAGCGCGGAGCCGGCCCGCTCCAGCAGGGCCCGCGCGGCGTCACCCGCCGCGCCGGGCGCGTCGAGCAGTCGGGGCGCGGCAGCTTCGAGCCGGGAGCCGGCGAGGTCCGCGGCCAACGCCGGCAGCAGCGGGTCGAGCCGGTCCAGTCCGAGAGCGGCGCTCCCCAGTGCACCGGACCCGGGCAGCAGGACCTCGGCGAACGCGAGCGCCGTCTCGCGGGCTGTCGTCACGCGCACATTGTCGGGCCGCACCGGCACGATGGCCCCGTGACCAGACGTGTCGGTGTGGCGGGCGGCCGGCCGACGGCGGGCAGCACCCGGGTGGTGCGCCGCGCGGTGGTGACCGGGGGGGCCGGTTTCCTCGGCAGCCACCTGTGCGAGGCGCTGCTGGCCGACGGGGTCGAGGTCGTGTGCCTGGACAGCTTCCTCACCGGCAGCCCGGCGAACGTCGAGCACCTGTCCGGCGACCCGCGCTTCCACCTGCTGCGCTGCGACATCACCGAGTACGTCCACGTGCCCGGCCCGGTGGACCTCGTCCTGCACTTCGCGTCCCCGGCCAGTCCCGTCGACTACCTCCAGCTGCCGCTGGAGACCCTGAAGGTCGGCGCGGTCGGCACCCTGCACGCGCTCGGTCTCGCCAAGGACAAGGCGGCGCGGTTCCTGCTGGCGTCCACGTCCGAGGTCTACGGCGACCCGCTGGTGCACCCGCAGACCGAGGACTACTGGGGCAACGTCAACCCGATCGGGCCGCGCGGGGTCTACGACGAGGCCAAGCGGTACGCCGAGGCGCTGACCACCGCCTACCGGACCTCGGAGGGCGTGGACACCGCGATCGTCCGCATCTTCAACACCTACGGGCCGCGGATGCGCCCGTTCGACGGCCGCGCGATCCCGACGTTCATCCGTCAGGCGCTCGCGGGGCAGCCGGTCACCGTCGCCGGGGACGGCAAGCAGACCCGCTCGGTCTGTCACGTCGAGGACCTGGTCGCCGGGATCCTCGCGCTGGCCCGTAGCCCGCACACCGGCCCGGTGAACATCGGCAACCCGAACGAGCTGACGGTGCTGCAGATCGCCGACGACGTCCTCGCCGCTGTCGGAGCCGGCTCGACGGGGGCGGTCTCCGCGGTGGAGTTCGTGGGCCGGCCGGTGGACGACCCGCAGGTCCGCCGCCCCGACACGACGCTGGCCACCGAGCTGCTGGGCTGGGCACCGCGGGTGGACTGGCGCGACGGCCTGGCACGCACCGTCGCCTGGTTCCGGTCCGCGGACGCCGGTCGCGAGGTGGCTCCCTGAGCGGTTGAGTGAGCGCCTGGATTCCACTACATCGGCACGTCCGTCCAGTGAGGACAGCGTGGTCGTCGAGCGGTCGGTCAGGTGCAGGTCGGCGATGCGGTCGAGCAGTCCGTCGGCGGCCTCCCGCGCGACGTCCGCCCCGACGAGGTCCCCGTGCTGCGATCCGGCGGGCAGAGCACCCGCAGACTGATCACCGCGGGTCCTCAGACGGCGGTGGCGAGCCGGGCCAGCGTGGCGGTCGTGGACCGGCCGGGCAGGGACGGCAGGACGACGACCCGCCCGCCCCATGCGCGCACGTCCGGGGTCTCGGGCATCGTCTCGGGGTCGTAGTCCCCGCCCTTCACCCAGACGTCGGGCCGCAGGTCGCGCAGCGCCACCCGCGGGTCGTCCTCGCCGAACACGACGGTGGCATCGACGCTCGACAGCGCCGAGAGCACCGCTTCCCGATCCTCGGCACGGTTGACGGGGCGGTGGGGACCCTTCAGCCGTCGGACCGACGCGTCGGAGTTGACCAGCACCACCAGGGCGTCCCCCAACGACCGGGCACCCGCCAGGTAGCCGACGTGGCCGGCGTGCAGGACGTCGAACACGCCACCGGTCGCCACCACGGTCCCGCCCTCGGCACGCACGCGCCGGACGACCTCCGCCGGCGACTCGGGTGGGCAGACCGGGTCACCGCACCACGTGAGGTCGGCGCCGTCACGGCTCGGGTCGCCGGACAGGCCATCGGGGTCCGGGCCGCCGAAGTCCACCGGGCCGTCGTCCCCGTAGTGGTGCCGGAAGTCCGCGCCGATCCCGTCCACCCATGCGGCGGAGTCGGCGACCGCGACGGTGACGGCGGTCTCGACGTCCGCACCGCCCGCGAGCTCCAGCGCCACCGAGGCGGCGAACCGGTCACCGGCACCGCACGGGTCCCCGAGGGCCACCGTCGGGGGGGTGACGGCGGTGGTCGCCTCGGCAGTGGCGACGGTGACGCCGTCGGAGCCGGTCGTGACGCACACGGAGGCCGCCTGCCAGAGCTCACGCAGGATCGCTGCGAGTTCCGCGGGGGAACGGTCCGGCACCGGCCCGTCCGCGCCACGGCCGTCGACGGTGCGGTCCTGGACGGCGGACACGAACGTCCGGGCCTCGGCCAGGTTGGGGGTCGCGGCCGTCACCCCGGGGACCAGTGGACCCCCGCGCGGGTGCGGGTCCCAGACGACGGTGCCCCGGCCGGCAGCCTCGGTGAGCAGCGCTCTGATGTCCGGGTCCCGGGTGGTCCCGGCGCCGTAGTCGGAGACCACCACCACGTCGGCGTCGGCGAGCACCCGTCGCACCGCGATCACCTCGGCGCGGGTCAGGCCCAGCGGCCGGCCCGACCCGCCGGTGTCCAGGCGCAGCATGGCCTCGTCGTGGGCGAAGAGCCGGGCCTTGACCCGGGTCCCGCCCTCGTGTGCGAGCGGGACGAGCGCGACCCGGCGGCGCAGCGCGTCGGCGAGCGCCCGTCCCGGCGGGTCCGTTCCGATCGGTGCCACCAAGGTGACCCTGGTGTCCGGGGCGACGCACAGCAGCGCGGTGAGCCCCGCACCCCCGGGCGTCTGGCGGACCGACTCGACCGCCAGGACGGGGGCGCCCATGTCCGGGCTCACCCGATCGCTCACCCCGACCACGTCCCGGTCGAGCACGGCATCGCCGACGACGACCACCGACCGGAACACCGGCCGGGCGTCGACGCTGTCAGGACGGCTGTCCGGCACACCGCGGGCCGGCTGCGCGGTCACGTCGACCCCGTCCGTCGCCTGCGTCCGGAGGTGGGCAACGCCACCGCCCCGCCGCGGCCCTCCCCGGAGGCCAGGTCGGTGGACACCCGGTCCACCGCGGCCCGGTCCCCGCCCAGCGCCATCCCCCCGGCGATCCCCATCCCGCCGGCGACCCCCATCCCGCGGGCGACCCCCAGCCGACCGGCCCGCGGGCCGGGCGCGGGAACGTCCAGCGTCACGTCCAGGGGCACGTCCAGGGGCACGTCCACCAGCGTCTCGTACGCCGCCTCGGTGTCACCGGCGACCCTGGCCGTCTCGAAACGCAGTGCCCGGCGGCGGGCGGCGGCACCGAGACGGTGACGCAGCTCCTGGTCACCGGCCAGCTGCCGCAGGGCCCCGGCGAGCGCGACCGGGTCCCGCGGGGGAACCAGCAGCCCGCACTCACCGTCACGGACGGTGTCGAGCAGCCCGCCCACCGCGGAACCGACGAAGGCCGCCCCACAGGCCATCGCCTCCAGGGGGACCAGCCCGAACGGCTCGTACCAGGGCGTGGCGACCACGACGTCGGCCGCTCGGTAGTGCGCGGCGACCTCCGGGGCGGGCAGGCGTCCGGTGAACACGACCCGGTCCGCGATGCCCAGGTCCGCGGCCAGCGCGCGCAGCCGCCGCACCTCCGGGTCAGCGGCGAGACCCTCGGCCACCGGACCGCCGACCACGATCAGCTCGGCGTCGAACGGCACGGCACCGTCCGACCTCACGATCGCGGCGAGCGCCCGCAGCACCGTGTCGACGCCCTTGCGCTCCACGAGCCGGCCGACGTCGACCAGCCGGAACCGCTCGCCCCGGGCCGCGAGCGGCCCGGATGCCCGGAACATCTCGGTGTCCACCCCGCAGGGCACGATCCTAATGCGCCCGGACGGCGTGCCCAGCGCCCGGAGTTCGGTGACCTCGTCCGTGCAGGTCGCGAGGACCAGGTCCACCGACCGGGCCAGCTGCCGTTCCGCGGCGACCCGCTCGGGGGGGCTGGTGTCCGCGGCGCCCTGGTGGCGGGCCTTCACCGATCCCAGGGCGTGGAAGGTCTGGACCACCGGCAGGCCGAGTGGCCGGGCCGCGACGAGAGCGGCCAGCCCGGACATCCAGAAGTGGGCGTGCACGACGTCGGGCCGCGGCCCGCGGGACCAGCGCTGCCGCAGCCAGGCACCGAAGGCCGGCATGAAGGGGGCCATGTCGTCCTTGCCGATCACCCTCGCCGGGCCGGCCGGGACGTGGGTGACCCGCAGCCGCGCCTGGACCGTCACCGTCTCCGCCGGCCCGGGGTCGTCACGGCGGGTGAAGACCTCGACGTCGTGTCCCCGCGCCACCAGCGCCCGCGCCAGGGATGCGACGGCCATGTTCTGCCCGCCGGCGTCCACCCCGCCGAGCACGGCCAGCGGGCTGGCGTGCTCGGAGACCATCGCGATCCTCACGCCGCGACCCCCGCCCGGGCGACGACACCGCGCAGGACCCGGTCCCAGTCGGCCACGAAGCGGGCGACCCCGAAACGGGCCAGTGCGTGCGCACGGGCCGCGGTCCCGACGGCCCGCGCCTCGGCCGGATCCGCCAGCCAGCGGCGCGCGGTCGACCTCAGCACCGCCGGGTCGCTGGTCAGCACCCCGGTCCCGGCCGGCACCGCCTCGGGGGCGGCGGTGGTCGGCAGCGCGAGCACCGGCATCCCGAGCATCATCGCCTCGATCAGCGCCAGGCCCAGGCTGGTCCAGCGGAACGGGTGCAGGTAGAGGCGGTGCCGGGCGAGCTCGGCGTGCATCACCGACTGGGGGAGGTCGTCGTGCAGGCGTCCTGCCAACCGGGCCGTCAGCTCCGGGCGGTCGGCAGCGACCAGCTCCGTCAACTCCCCCATCCCCATCCCGTAGACATCGACGTCCAGGTCCGCGGCGAGGTCCAGGACGAGGTCGGTCCCCGCGGTCCGCCACCGCCGCGCGGGCTCGTTGACGGCGACGGCCGCCGACGTGCGTTCGCCGGTGTACCGGTGACCGGGGTCGACCACGCCGTGCTCGACGACGGTGACCGGTGCCCGGCCGGTGTCCCACATCAGCGCGTTGAACCCGGTGACGTGCACGACCCCGATCCGGTCCTGGTCGGCCAGCGGGTGCCGGGTCCCGGCGGCGGTCCCGTCGGGGGCGTTGTGCTCCAGGTGCACGGCGGGCAGGTCCACCCCGGGGGTCCGCCCGGTCCAGTCCCGGACCAGGGCTGCCTCGTGCGGACGCTGTAGGACCACCACGTCGACGTCCTCCCCGGCCAGCTGCCCGGGGGTGACCTCGCGGGCGGTGGCCGGCCAGTCCCACGTACGCGCCCGGCCCCGGCCGTCGGGTCCGCGGTCGGGCAGGACGGGCAGCAGCACGTCGTGCCCGCCGGCCAGGAACGCCGTGGTCCAGGAGCCGTGGACATGCCAGAGCAGGACCTTCACTGCCTTCCCACCCCCCCGACAGGTGTCCCGTGCCCACGGACCGTGCCCGTCGTGCCCCGCGCGGTCAGTCGGCGGACCGCGTCCACGACACAGCCCTCGTCGACCCCGGCCAGGCAGGGGTGGCCGGGGACCGGGCACTGCCGTGCGCGGGTGTCCCGGCAGGCGGCGGTCTGGTCACCGAGCACCACCGAACCGACCCCGGTCGGGGCCCAGCGCCGGGCGGGGACGACAGGGGAGAATAACGAGACGACCGGCGTGCCCACGGCCGCCGCGAGGTGCGCCGGCCCCGTGTTGCCGACGACGACGCACGCCGCCCCGGCCAGCAACGCTGCGAGCCCCGCCAGATCGGTCCGGCCACCCAGGTCGACGGCCCCGGCGGTGGTCCCGGTGACGCGGGCCGTCAGCGCCGTCTCGCCCGGCCCACCGGTCACCGCGACCGCCCAACCCGCGTCGACCAGCGCGCGGACGGTCCGGTTCGCCCGGGTCGGGTCCATCGCGCGGCTCGGTACCGAGGCTCCCGGGTGCAGCACGACGTAGGGCCGGCCGGTCCCTGTCCCGGTCCGGATCGTGCTCCGGGACCCGAGCGGCCGGACGGCGAGCCGGCCGTCGTCACCGGTCGGCAGGCGGCCCCCGGCCGCGACCGCCAGTCCGAGGGCGGCGGCGGCCTCGTGCAGGTCGCCGCCGTCGGCCGCCACGCCGCGCCGGTGGCGCAGGTCCAGCAGGGACCCGGGGTAGTCGGTCGAGGTAGCGCCCACCCAGCCGATGCCGGCCAGGCGGGCGAGCAGCGCCATCGGCAGCGGGCTCTGGTGGAAGGAGGTGAACACCACCGCGCGGTCGTACCGGCGGGCGGACAGCCGCGCGACGAGCTCGGCAGTCGCGACGGGGTCCACCGGCGGCGGGTCGAAGCCGCTCCACGGGGCCGCGAACGTGAGGACCTCCCCGACCGAGGGCAGCAGCGCGGCAGCGGCCCGACCCTGCGGGGAGGCGAGCAGGTCCACGGTCCCGGACGGGTCGACGGCCGCCAGCGCCCGCACCGCCGGGCCGGTCAGCAGGACGTCGCCGTCGCTGTCCAGGCGGACCGCGATCGTGCGCGCCGCCGCCGTCACGCAGCTCCCGCGGCGAGGGACCCGTCGAGCACCAGGTCGACCGCGGCGCACAGATCGGCGGCGACCACCGGCGCGGCCCGCACCTCCGCCGGCCGGGTCACCGGGGTGGGGACCAGGACCGCCCGCGCGCCGGCCGCCGTGGCGGCGCCGACGTCGGCCCCGATGTCCCCGATCACCACACAGTCCCGCGGGTCCACCCCGAGGGCCGCCGCGGCCGCGAGCACCATCCCGGGCGCGGGTTTGCGGCAGCCGCAGCCGTCGTCGGGCCCGTGCGGACAGACCTGCCAGGTGCCGAAGCCGCCGAACAGCCCGTCCACCCGGGCGTTGACCGCGTCGACCAGGTCCCGGGTGAGCAGTCGCCGCCCGACCCCCGACTGGTTGGACACGACCCCGACGGCCAACCCGGCCGCGCGGACCCGGGCCACCGCGGCGACGGCGCCGTCGATCGGGCGCACCAGGTCCGGGTCGCCGTTGTAGGGGACGTCGTGGACGAGCGTGCCGTCGCGGTCGAACAGCACCGCCCGGACGGGCGTTCGGGTCACGGGGACACGCCGTCACTCGCCGGTGCCCCGGCGACGTCGGCCGGACCCCACGGCACGACCCCGCGTCGCCAGCGCCACGTCCCGCGGGCCCGGTGCCAGGCCGCGACGGGTGGGATCGCCGCGGAGGTGAGCAGCATCCGCTGTACCTCGTCGGCCCGGCCGGCCTCGCCGGGCGCGGGACCGGGCGTGATACGGCGCCGGGCGAAGTCGGCGGTCAGGGCCGCCCAGCCCAGGGCGGCGCCAGCAGCCGGACCCGGGCGCCGGGCCACGGCCGCTCCGACCGCGAGCACCGCCGCACCGACCGTCGCCGCGTGCCAGCCACCCCGGCCCGGGCCGGTGCGCGCGACGGTCCGCCACCTGCGCCCGTACAGCGCCCGCAGCAGCGCGTCGTCGGCGTTGCCCGCCTGGACGCGGATGCTGACGGTGTCGTCCGCGGGCCGCACCGGGTGGGTGATCACGCGCTGCCCGGACCGGATCGCCCAACCGGCCCGGCAGACCCGCACGGCCAGGTCCGCGTCCTCCCGGTAGGCCCGCGGGAAGCGCTCGTCGAACCCGCCGGCCGAGAGCAGCGCACTCCGTCGGTAGGCCATGTCCGCGGTGGCCCAGACGGCCGTCGCGAGGCCGGCCGTGGTCCGCTCCCAGTCCGTCGGGCGGCGGTCGGTGGGCAGCGGGACCTCGATCCTCGCGGTGGTGGCGCCGTCGCCGGGCCCGCAGGCGGCAAGGTCGACGGACAGCGCCGTGGACCAGCCGAGCGACACGAGGACGTCGTCGTCGAGGAAGGCCACCCAGGCGGAGCCCGTCGCCCGCCACCCGGTGTTGCGCGCCGCCGCGGGTCCCCGTCCACCACCGCGCAGCACCCGCAGCGGCACGTCCGCCAGCGCCCCACCCAGCGTCGGGGTCAGCGGCGGGCGGGGGTCGCCCCGGTCGTCGACGACCACGACCGCCGACGGTCGCGGCGATCCGGGGTCCGCCGCCGCGAGGGAGTCCAGCAACGCCTGCAGACTCGCCCGGCCGACCGACGGGACGACGATCGCGACGTCGCCCGACGGACCGCCGGGGGCGGTGGTGTGAGCGTCGCTCACGCAGCCGTCCCGGCGGTCCCGGCTGCTCCGTCGGCAGCCACCGCGAACCCGGCCCGGCGCACCAGGTGCGGGCCGAGCACCAGGGCCGCGACGGGTGCGGAGCCGAACAGTTCGAGTGCGTCGCGGGGGTCGTCGACCATCGGCCTCCCGGCGGTGTTCAGGCTCGTGTTCACCAGTACCGGCAGGCCTGTCCGGTCCTCGAACGCGCGCAGGAGAGCAGCGATCCGCGGGGTGCCGGCATCGTCGACGGTCTGGAGGCGCGCGGTCCCGTCGACGTGCACGACGGTCGGGATCCTCGTCCTCCACGCCGGTCGGACGTCGTGCACGAACAGCATGTACGGGCTGGGCAGTGGGCCGCCGGTGACGAGCTCACCGGCCCGGTCGGCGAGCACCATCGGCGCCACCGGACGGAACTGCTCGCGGCCCTTGACATCGTTGAGGCGTTCGAGGTTCCCCGCGTGCCCGGGGTGGGCCAGCAGGGACCGGCGGCCCAGCGCGCGCGGGCCGAACTCGCTGCGGCCCTCGAACCAGGCGACGACCCCGTCGGCGGCGAGGATGTCCGCCACCTCGCCGGACAGGTCGGCCGGGGTGGTGAACGGCACCTGCGCGCGGGCCAGCCAGGCGGCCAGCTCGGTGTCGGTCCACTCCCGGCCCAGGTCGGCGCCGGGCATCGGGGTGAGGGTGTCCCCGAGGTCGACGGCGGTGGCGAGCGCGGCGCCCAGCGCGGTCCCGGAGTCACCGGCGGCCGGCTGGACCCAGACCCGCTCGAAGCCCGCCTCGCGCCAGATCCGGGTGTTCGCGACACAGTTCAGCGCGGTGCCGCCGGCCATCGCGAGCACCGGGGCCCCGGTCTGCTCGCGCAGCCACCGGGCCAGGCCGACGAGCACCTCCTCCACGACCGCCTGCACCGAGCAGGCCAGGTCGGCGTGCTCCGGCGCCCAATCGGTGGCCTCGGGGGGCCGCGGCGGCGCGAACGCCGACCAGTCGGGGGCCTGGGCGCGGAACCCGCCGTCGCCGGTGGCGTGGACGTGTTCGCGCAGCGCGGCCAGGTGCCGGGGGGTCCCGTAGGAGGCCAGCGCCATCACCTTGAACTCGTCCGAGGACCGCAGGAAACCCAGGTGCCCGGTCAGCGACTCGTACAGCAACCCCAGGGAATCGGGCAGGTCCTGGGTGTGCAGGACCTCCAGGCGGGTCCCGCGGTAGTGGCCGAGCAGGCTCGATGCCCGCTCCCCGCGCCCGTCGGTGACCAGCACCGCGCAGTCGGGGGCGTCGATGGCCAGGGCGGCTGAGGCGGCGTGTGCGACGTGGTGCGGGACGAAGCGGACCTTCGCGGGGTCCAGGCCGGTGAGCGCCTCGGCCAGGAAGCCGGGCGCGCGCTGGGCGTAGTCCAGCCGGACGGCGTCGAACGGGTCGTCCATGCCCATGTCCTCGGCGGGCTTGGCCAGGCCCGCGTCGAAGGAGTAGGCGACGGCGTCCAGGTCGGCCGCCGTGATGCTGCCGGCCTGCAGGCACCACCGCATCGCCAGCTCGGGCAGCTCCCACGCGCTGAACGGCACCGGGCGCTTGCCGTGCTTGCGGCGGCTGAAGCGTTCCTCCTCGGCGGCGGCGACGGTCACCCCGTCGACGACCAGGGCGGCCGCGGGGTCGTGGAAGACGGCGTTCACGCCCAGGACACGCATGCCCTTACTCACTCACATGCCGCCACGCGGTGCCAAACCGGGGGCGGGAGACGGTCGGTGCGCCGCCACCCCGACTCCTCCGCGGCAGCGGTCGAGCGGACATCGTCGTACAACCCGCGTCATCACAGGCCCCGGTCCGGGCAGTGGCGGCTGCTCCGCTGTACGGCAGTGTCCGGGTGGCCGTCGCAGCGGCCGGCGCAGCGGCGGAGATCACCGTTCGGCCCCACGGCCGTGCTGGCAGCATCGGCTCGACTCGGACGTCGGATGAGGAGAGGCGCTGTGCACAGCCCACGTTCGTCGGAACCGCTGCCGCGACAGCGCGCACCTCGCCCGCTGCGCACGTGACCGGGGAGAGGCCGCCGGTCGTGTTGGTCCTGCGGGCTCTCGGGCTCGGGGACGGGCTCGCCGGGGTGGCGGCGCTGCGCGGGCTACGGCGGATGGCGCCCGCGTCGTGGCTGGTTCTGGCCGCGCCTGCCGGGATCGGCGGCTTCCTGCGCCGGCGAGGCGTGGTCGACGAGGTGCTGGACACCGCAGACCTGGATGCGCTGACGCCTGCCCTGTGGGCCTCCCGCGGCGGCACCACGCTCGAGGTCACGCCGCCGGACGTCGCCGTGGACCTGCACGGCCGCGGCCCGGCGTCGCACCGGCTCCTGCAAGCGCTGCACCCGGGCCGACTGATCGCCTGGCACTGCCCGGCGGCCGGGTACCTCGACGGTCCGGAGCACCGCCTCGACGAGCAGGAGGTGGACCGCTGGTGCCGGTTGGTGACCGCCGCCGGCGGTCCGTGCTCCCCGGCGGACCTGCTGGTGGACCCCACCGACCTTCGGCCGCCGGTGGTGACCGGCCGTTACGCCGTCCTGCACCCCGGCGCGGCGTCCGGCTGCCGCCGCTGGCCGGCGCAGCGGTTCGCCGAGGTGGGCGTGGCGCTGGCCGCGGACGGGTGGCACGTGGTCGTCACCGGGAGCGGCGGGGAGCGGGCGCTGACCCGGTCGGTCACCCCGGCGGGCGGGACGGACCTGGCCGGGACCCTGGACCTGGACACCCTCGCGTCGGTCGTGGCGCACGCCGGGCTGGTGGTGTGCGGGGACACCGGTGTCGCCCACCTGGCCACGGCGTACGGGACGCCGTCGGTGGTGCTGTTCGGGCCGACACCGCCCCGCTGGTGGGGTCCCGCGGTGGATGCGGGTCTCCACCGGGTGCTCTGGCACGGGCAGGAAATCGCCGGTGAGGACCTCTACCGCGGCGACCCACACGCACCCGCGGTCGACCCGGCCCTGGCCCTGGTCACCACGGCAGAGGTGGTGGCGGCCGCGCGCGACCTGGGGTGAGAACTGCTCACGCCAAGTCGCGCGCGTCACCCGGGGCCGAGTGCGCGAGCAGTGCTCACGGGGTGGGCATGCCGCCGTTCACCGAGAGCGTCTCGCCGCTGACGTAGCTGGACTCCTGGCTGGCGAGGTAGACGTAGGCCCCGGCCAGCTCGGCCGGCTGGCCCGCACGGCCCAGCGGGGTCTCGGCGCCGAACTGTGGCAGGTCCTCGGTCGGCTGGCCGCCGGAGGCCTGTAGCGGCGTCCACACCGGACCGGGCGCCACCGCGTTCACGCGGATCCCCTTCGAGGCGACCTGCTGCGCCAGACCCTTGGTGAAGGTGTTGATCGCCGCCTTCGTCGAGGCGTAGTCCACCAGCGTCGGGGACGGGCTGTAGGCCTGCACCGAGGTGGTGTTGATGATCGAGGACCCGGGCGGCAGGTGCGGCAGGGCGAACTTGCACAGCCAGAACATCGAGTAGACGTTGGTCCTGTACAGGGAGTCGAAGTGCTCGGTGCTGATGTTCTCGATGCTCTCGAACGCCTGCTGCTCCCCGGCGACGTTGACGAGCAGGTCGATGCCGCCGAGCTCGGCCACCGCGGTGTCGATGATCTGCCGGCAGACCGCCTCGGTGGACAGGTCGCCCGGGACCGCGACGGCCTTGCGGCCCGCCTTCTCGATCAGGGCGATGACCTCGTCGGCGTCGGACTGCTCGCTCGGCAGGTAGGACAGCAGCACGTCGGCTCCCTCGCGGGCGAACGCTATGGCCGCGGCCCGGCCGATACCGGAGTCAGCGCCGGTGACGACCGCCTTCCGGCCGGTCAGGCGTCCCGATCCGCGCCAGCTGTCCTCGCCGTGGTCCGGGGTCGGTTCCAGTGCCGAGGCCAGGCCCGGCTTGGACTGGCTCTGCTTCTGGAACTCGGGTCGCGGGTACTGCGTGGTCGGGTCGGTGAACGTGTACTGGTCGTCTGCCACGGTGGGCTTCTCCTCTTGGGTTGGGAATCCCGGCTCTCCGGGGCGTCCTCGCTCACGACCGACGCTAGAGGGAGTGAGCCGGGTTCTCCTGTCGTGACCGGGGACCCGCACCCCATTCGCCCGTCGTGGGACCATCCATCCCGATGACCTGGACGGGTGCGCTGCTGCTGGTTCTCGCCGGGGTGGGGGCGGGCCTGGCGGGCTCCATGGCCGGGCTCGCGTCCCTGGTGTCGTTCCCGGCGCTGCTGGCCATCGGACTGCCGCCGGTGGCGGCGAACGTCACCAACACCGTCGCTCTGGTGGGCAGCAGCCTCGGGTCCGCGGCCGGGTCGCGACCGGAGCTCGTCGGCCAGTGGCGGCGGATCAGCCGGCTCGCCCCGGCGGTCGCGCTCGGCGGGCTCGCCGGGGCGGGACTGCTGCTGCTGGGACCGGCGACCGCGTTCGAGGCCGTCGTCCCCTACCTGGTCGGGGCGTCGGCGCTGCTGATCCTCGCCCAGGAGTGGGCCGGCCGCGTCGCCGCGCGCCGAGCCGCCCGCGCGGGGGACCGGGTCAGACCGGTCAGCCCGGCGGGCGCGGGCCCGGCGGCGACGCTGGGTCTGGGTGTGGTGTCGGTGTACTCCGGCTACTTCGGCGCCGGCTCGGGGGTGGTGGTCCTGGCGGTGCTCGGGGCCGTCTTCCGCACCGACACCCCGCACCGGCTCAACGCGATGAAGAACGTGCTGCTCGGCGTGGCCAACGGGGTGGCCGCAGCAGTGTTCGCGGTGTCCGGCCCGGTGGTCTGGCTCGCGGCTCTCCCGCTGGCGCTGGGGTTCCTCGCCGGTGGCCGCCTCGGACCGGTGCTGCTTCGACGGGTCCCGCGACGGGTGCTCCGCATCGCGATCGGGCTGGCCGGTCTCGGCCTCGCCGTCCAGCTGTGGCTCCAGGCACACTGACCTCCCGGCGGGGCAACAGACGGCCCACGTCGTCCGGGTGACCTGCGTCAGCCCAGGCGGGCTGTTCGGATCGACGCCACAACCTACGAAGGATTGTCGTGGTGCCGTCCCGTCGGGGGGAGTCACGAAACGTCGGGCCAGCTGACCCGTGTTTTGCATACAGCAGACCGCTCGCCTCAGGCATGATCCGGATGCATGAAGTGAAGTCTGACGCCGCTCAACATCGGCCGCTGCAACCTCGGCTAACGACAACAATTCGTACAGCAACTGACCGGAGTTGGTAAGTCGCTGTTCCTCGCGTTTGACGGACCTGCCTGCGAACAGGTTCAGCCGGTCCGTGTGTATTTCCGGGCCGGTGATGTACCCGTCGTTGCTGAGTTTTGTGAGGTCATGATTGACCCCCCAGGCCGTCCATGAGTGGACGTCGGTCATCATCTCACCTGGCGGAAGTCGGCTGTCACCTTGCCCAATGACTGCCAACAGCACGTACTGTCGCCAAGTTAATCGTTCAGCGATGCCAATCAAGGAGTTGGCGAGAGCCGCATCGATGTCCGGCTCGAACGGAATCCGGCCCATCAGACGACCGAGGTGGCGAACCTTTTTCTCCTCGAACGAACGACTCGCGGCCCCCGACACGACCACGGTGTCGCCCAGGGGCAGGGCCGCGTCGTAGGCGGTCGTCACCGACGGCGCCGCGAGGGCGGCGGGGATCCCGGCCCGCGCCTCGGCCAGGTAGCGCCCGTAGACGCACGCGTTGTCCGAGGTGCCGCGCCCGACGAACCGCAGGTGCCCGCGCCCGGCGGCGAGCGCGGTGACCCGGGCCGCCGGGCCCGCCAGGTCCCGGAGGGTCCGCTCCAGCGCGGCGGGCTGCTCGGCGATCTCCGCGGCCATCCGCGCGCCCGCGGCCACCCGCACGCCCGCCGTCGGGCCGCTCACCTGTCGCCGCCGGCGAGCATCCCGGCCAGGAACCGGCGCTGCAGGACCAGGTAGAGCACGACGATCGGCAGCGCGACGAGGGTCGAGGCCGCCGCGAGCAGGTGGGTGTCGGTGACGTGCTGGCCCTGGAAGAACGCCAGCCCGAGTGGGGCCGTCCGCAGGTCGTCGCCGGAGATCATCACCAGCGGCAGGAGGAACTCGTTCCACGTCCACATCGCGACCAGCAGCCCCATCGTCGTGATGGCCGGTGTGGCGGTCGGCAGGAGCACCCGCCAGAGCACGTGTCGCTCGCTGGCACCGTCCAGGCGTGCGGCCTCCAGCACCGACGGGGGGACGCTGCGGAAGTGGTTGCGCATCCAGAACGTGCCGAACGCCAGCGACTGCGCGGTCTGGGGGAGCAGCAGCGACCAGTAGGTGTTGGTCAGGCCGAGCCCGCGCAGGTCGTAGTACAGGGTGATGACGAACCCCTCCGAGGGGACCATCAGCCCGAGCATCATCACGTAGAACAGGACCGTCCGGCCCGGGAAGCGCATCGTCGCGAACGCGTACCCGGCCAGCAGGCACATCGCCGTCGTCAGCACGACGACGCCCGCGGCGACTGCGACGCTGTTGAGCATGTAGCGGTCGAACCGGCCCTGCGCCCAGGCCTGGCTGAAGTTCCCGAACGCCAGGTGCCTCGGCAGGGCGAACCCGCTGCTCGCCTGGTCCGCGGGGGTCAGTGCGGACAGCAGGATCCCCACCAGGGGGGTGACGGCCACGACCGCCGCGACCACCAGCACGACGTAGTCCAGGCCGATCTCCCGACGGCTGGCCCTCATGCGTCAGCCCGTCCCTGCACCCGGGAGATGGCCACCGTGACCACCAGGATCACCAGCGTCAGCGTGATCGCGACCGCGCACGCCGACCCGACCTGGTTGGTCTGGAACGCCCGGTCGTAGGCGACGTAGGCCGGCACGGTCGTGGAGGTCCCGGGACCGCCGTGGGTCGTGACGTAGATCAGGTCGAACGTCTTCAGCGCCGCGACCACCGTCAGCGTCAGTGCGACGGCGACCGAGCCGCGCAGCTGCGGCAGCGTCACCGCGAAGAACTCCCGCACCGGGCCGGCACCGTCCAGGCGCGCGGCCTCGAACAGCTGCGGGTCGATCTGGCCGACACCGGTGAGGAAGAGCACCAGGCACAGTCCGGTGCCGACCCAGCTGCCGACGGCCCCGACCGCGGGCAGCGCGGTGCCGAAGTCGCCGAGCCAGGCGCGGGTCACCAGGTCCAGTCCGACCAGGCGCAGCAGCCGGTTCAGCAGCCCGTCGGGGGCGTAGATCGCCAGCCAGGACGTGGCCACGACGACCGAGGCGACCACCTGGGGCAGGAACAGCACCGTGCGGAAGAACCCCAGCCCGCGCAGCCGGTGTGCCCGGCCCATCACCGCGGTGAGCACCAGCGCCAGCACCACCGGCACCCCGGCGAAGAAGACGATGAGCACCGCGGCGTGGGCGAACGCGGCCCGCAGCAGGGGGTCGGTGGCGATGTCGGCGTAGTTGCCCAGCCCGACCCAGGTCGCGGGTGTCAGCCCATTCCAGCGGAACAGCGACACCCACGCGCTCTGGACCAGCGGGACGACGAGGAACAGGCCGAGCACGACCAGCGCGGGCAGCAGGTAGAGGTACGCGACCCACTGCACGCGCCGGCCGGCCCGCCGACGCCCGACCGACGCGCGGCGGGTGCGGACACGGCGCGAACGGTCATCGATCGCCAGGCCGGCCTGGCCGATCGCACCTGCCACCGGTCAGCGGCCCTTCTCGAACGCGGCGTAGTCCGTCTGCAGGGTCGTCGCGAACTGCTGCGGGCTCGCCTTGCCCCCGGTCAGCTGCTGCACCGCGCCGGAGAGGGTGTCGTAGAACGTCGGTGTGGCGTAGTCCAGGTAGGGGACCAGTCCGCCCTTCTGGCTGACCTGACGCCACTGGGCGACGATGTCGCCGTTGACGGTCCCGGTCGCCGGGGCGTACCCCGACGGGAGCACGACGGGCAGGTTCCCCGTGTCCACGAGGACCTTGCTGGACGCGGCGTTCGTGACGAAGTCGATATAGGCCGCCGCCACGTCCGGGTGCTTGGTCTTGGACGTCATCGCCCAGGCGAGCCCGACCCCGCCGAGGGTCTCCGGCTTGCCGTCGCGTCCCTGCAGGGCCACGAACCCGCCGTCGGCGCCGAGGCCCTGGGTGACAGTCGCCAGCTGCCAGGTCCCGGAGACGAAGAACGCGCCCTCACCCTTGGCGAACGCGGCAACGGCGTCGTCTCCGGTCACCCCGTTCGCCCCGGGCGGGAGGTAGCCCTGCGTGGCCCAGTCGTGGACGATCGTCGCGGCCTGGACCGGGTCGGCGTCGGTCCACGCGCCGCCCGCCCCGGAGACGAGGTCGCTCGCCGCCTTCTCGCCCGCCACCGCCGAGATCACTGCTCCGTACAGGTGGATGCCGGGGCTCTTGCTGGCATCGCCGTACTGGATCGGCAGCACGCCGGCGGCCTCCACCTTCGGCAGGGCAGTCCGGAACTGCGTCATCGTCGTCGGCGCGGTGACCCCGGCCTTCACCAGCAGTTTCTTGTTGTAGTACACGCCGACGATCTCGCCGGTCTGGGAGATGCCGTACAAGTTGCCCGTGCGCCACGTCGCGCCGTCGGCGGTGAAGCTGTTCAGCGACAGCAGGTCGGCCGGAAAGCGGTCGGTCCAGGAGTAGAGCGGGGCGTAGGACCCGAGCGGCGAGAGCAGTCCCGCCTGGACGAATGCGCCCATGTCCGGGTAGCCCTGGTTGGCCTGGACGACGTCCGGCGCGTCGTTGCCGGACAGTGCCAGCTTCAGGGTGGTCTTGAGGTCGGCGAAGGACCGGCTGACCCGCTTGATGGTGACGTTCGGGTACTTCGCGGTGAACTGGGCGTTCAGCTGCTTCTGCGCGACGGCGATCCCGCCGTCGGTGTTCTGGTCCCAGACCGTCAGCGTCACCGGCCCGGCGGCGGCGACGTCGGTGGACACTGGTCCGGCCGAGGGGCTGGCGCTGCTGCCCCCGGACCCGCTGGTGCTGCCCGGGACGCAGCCGGTCATGCCCACGACGCCGGCCAGCCCCACAGCGGAGAGCACCGCTCGCCGTCCGACCGGCCTGCCGGTGCCCACCGGACCGGCGGTGGCCGGGTCGCCGGTGGGTGCTGTGGTGCTGGGTGTCCGGTCCGGCTTCACGGGGTCTCCTCGGTGTCCGTCGGGCGTACGGGGGCGTCGTCGGCTCCGGTGCCGGATCGCCTGTGGGTGCTGGATGGCCTGTCGGTGGAGGGAGGGCTGCTCCCTGAGGACTCTGCCCAGTCCAGGACGGTGGTCCAGTCACCGGGCGGTGCAGCGTGGCGCAGCGCGGCGACGATGTCGCAGGGCCGCGGCGCGCTGAGGGCGCCGCCGAGGGACTGCACGGACAGCGAACCTGCCAGGACGGCGAACCGGATCGCGGTCTCGAGGTCCCAGCCGAGCACCGTCGCGGTGATCAGTGCGCCGGTGAACACGTCGCCCGCCCCCGTCGGGTCCAGGACCGTGACCTCCGGCGCCGGTTGGTCGACTCTCGCGCCGGTGGCGGCGCCGATGGCGAGGGCGCCCGCGGGGCCCCGGGTGACGACCACGGTCGGGACCCGCTCGGCGAGGACCTCGGCGGCCGTGGCGACGTCCGGGGCCCGGGTGTACCCCATCGCCTCGACGTCGTTGAGGACAAGCACGTCGACCCCGGCCAGGCCATCAAGCACAGCCGGGGACCAGGCGCCCGTCGGGTCCCACCCCACACCGCCGAACACGGTGGTCCCGGCGGCACGCAGGTCGACGACCCAGGAGGGGATCGACCGGGCGACGCCGACGTGACAGGCGCGGGCGGCCGGGAGGGGGCCGGACCAGGTGTCCGGGACGTCGGTGCCCGCTTCCTCGTAGGTGATGAAGCTGCGGTCGTGCCGGTCCGTGACCGCGACGGTGACGGCGGTCCTGGTCCTCGCGTCGCGCCGGACCCAACGTAGGTCGAGCCCCGGTTCGGCGGCGAGCTGGCGGTGCAGGTGGTCACCGAACAGGTCCGCTCCCAGCACGGCGAGCAGGCCGGTGTGCATCCCCAGCCGGGCAGTGGCGACCGCCCGGTTCGCGGTCCCACCCGCGGAGACGACGAAGTCCTGCGCGAACACCTCGGTACCGCGCTCCGGCAGCGCGAGCCCGGAGAAGACGAGGTCGCAGAAGACCGTCCCACCCAGGACGACGTCGACCGCCGGGTGTGTGGGTGGTCCTGCCGTCCCGCTCACCGGGTCCCCCTCCCTGCTCGCCGACCTGTCCCTGCCCCTGCCGTCCGGGAGGCGCCGGTGATCGCCACCGGGTGAGCGAGTATGCGCAGTGCTCCCGAGGTGCTGCAAGGGACTGCTCGAGAGGCACCCAGCGGGCCGGTCGGTGCACGGATTTGACCGGATCTGCGCGCTCCTGTCACCGTGACGCGTGATCACGCTGGAGCGGCAGCGACATATCCTCCGGACGGTGATCGCCGACGGGTCGGTGACGGTCCGCCTGCTCGCCCAGCGGTTCGAGGTCAGCGAGTCCACGATCCGGCGCGACCTGCAGGTCCTGGACCGTGACGGCGAACTCGTCCGCACCCATGGCGGAGCGGTCACCTCCGACCGCCCGGGAGCCGGGCGTGCGGCCGTGCCCGGCACCGCCGACGGCCGGGACGAGGAGCCCCCGTACGCGGTCCACTCGGGCACCGACCTCGACCAGCGGCTACGGGTCGCGCGGGCGGCGGCCGGGCTGGTCCGCGACGGGAAGGTCGTGCTGCTCGACATCGGCACGACCACGGCTCTGGTGGCGCGTGAGCTGCGCGGCCGTGAGGTCACGGTGATCACCTCCAACCTCGCCGTGCTGGACGAGCTCCGCGACGACCGCGCCGTCCGGGTGGTGCTGCTGGGCGGGGTGCTGCGCCGGAACTTCCAGACCCTGGTGGGCTCGCTGACCGTGAGCGCCCTGGCGCAGGTCAGTGCCGACGTCGCCTTCCTCAGCTGCACGGGTGTGCGGGCCAACGGCCGGGTGGTGGACACCATGGCCGTCGAGGTCCCGGTCAAGCAGGGCCTGGTCGACGCCGCGGACCGCGTCGTCCTGCTGGCGACCGACCGCAAGTTCCCGGGGACCGGGTCGTTCCGGGTCTGCTCGCTCGCCGACGTCGACGTGCTGGTGACCAACGTCGGGGTGGACCCGGCCACGGTCGCGATCTGCCGGGAGGCCGGCAGGAAGGTGGTCCTCACGTGAAGCTGTGCATCCTCGGCGGCGGCGGTTTCCGCACCCCGTACGTGTACCAGGCGCTGCTGCGCGACACCGGCAGCCCGCGGGTGGACGAGGTGGTGCTGGAGGACGTCGACCCCGACCGCCTGCACACGATGGCCGGCATCCTGCGCGAGCTGGCGCGGGACTTCCCGGACGCTCCCGCCATCACCGAGAGCACCGATCTCGACAGCGCACTGGAGGGCAGCGACTTCGTGTTCGCCGCCGTGCGGATCGGTGGGCTGGCGGCACGGTGCTGCGACGAACGCGTCGCCCTCGACCTCGACGTGCTCGGCCAGGAGACGACCGGGCCCGGTGGGCTGGCGTACGCGTTGCGGACCGTCCCGTTCATGCTCCACGTCGCACGCAGGATGGAGGTGCTGGCGCCGGGCGCCTGGCTGCTCAACTTCACCAACCCCGCCGGCATCATCACCGAGGCGCTGCAGCGCGTTCTCGGGGACCGTGCCGTCGGGATCTGCGACACCCCGTCCGGGCTCGGCCGGCGGGTCGCCGGACTGCTCGGTGCCGACCCGCGGACCGTACAGATGGACTACGTCGGGCTCAACCACCTCGGCTGGATGCGACGGGTGCTCTCCGGTGGAGAGGATCTGCTACCGCGGTTGCTCGCGGACGAGGCGGCGCTGGCCGACATGGAGGAGGGGATCGTCTTCGGTCAGGCGTGGCTGCGCGAGCTCGGCGCCGTCCCCAACGAGTACCTCTACTACTACTACTTCGGGCGTGAGGCCGTCCGGTCCATCCTCGCTGCCGGGCAGACCCGCGGGGAGTTCCTGCTGCGGACCCAGACCGAGTTCTACGACCGGGCCCACGACGCCGGTGCGGGGGCGGTCCAGCTCTGGCGCGACACCGTGGCTTACCGCACCGCGAACTACATGGCCGAGGCCCGGGGCGGGAAGCAGGGACAGCCGGTCGCCCGCGGGATGCTGGAGGCCGACCCGGCCCACCAGGGCTACGCCGGGGTGGCGCTCGGGGTGATGGCGGCGGTGAGCCGGAACGAGCGCTCGACGATGATCCTCAACGTGCGCAACGGCACGACCATCCCCGGTCTGCCCGTCGACGCGGTCGTCGAGGTGCCGACGATGGTCGACGGGAACGGTGTCCACCCGCTCGTGACGACCCCGCCGGACCTGCACCAGCTCGGGCTGATGCAGCAGGTGAAGGCGGTCGAGCGCCACGTCATCGCGGCGGCGACCACCGGAGACCGGACCGAGGCCGTCAAGGCGTTCGCCCTGCACCCGCTGGTCGACTCGGTGAGCACCGCTCGCGCCCTCGTCGCCGGGTACATCGAGAAGATCCCCGAGATCGCCGAGGTCTTCGCGCGGTAGTCGGTCGTGCGGACCCGCGCCGGGTGTCCGCCGCGGGTCCACCGCCGTCAGGACGCGGGGATCAGAACGCCCGGATCGGGATGTCGGCCGGCGCGGCGAGCAGCCCCTCGATCTTCTCGTCCAGCAGCACGAGTGTCAGCGACACCCCCGCCATGTCCAGCGACGTGCAGTACTCGCCGATCCGCAGCTTGTCCGCGTCGTTGTCCTCGGACCACACGAGCGCCAGCCCGGCTTCGGCGAACATGCGGTGGAACGCGGGGAGGTGGCCGTACCGCTCGGTGTTGGCAAGCGTCCCGTCGCAGTCGAGCACCAGGGTCGGAGCGGTGCTCACCACGCCTTGCCGCTTCGCGCAGCCGCGGGACACCAGCTCGCGGAACTGTCCGTCGCTCACCCCGGACCCGCCGTGCAGCGCGATCGGGGTGCCGGTGGCGGCGACGATGTCGGACACCTCCTGGACGTCCAGGGTCGGCGCCGGGCGGTAAGTGACGTGCGCGTTGCCGATCGCTGGGGCCAACACGTCGACACCCGTCGTCCTGGTGAAGTCGAGCGCGACGTCGAGCCCCTGCTGCTCGGCGACCTCGTCGGACCCGACGCCCGTCCTGACCGAGGTCTGCAGGATCACCGGGGCCCGCTGCTGCACGGCCGCGTCCGGGATCGCCCGCATGGACAGGGCGTCGACGATGGTGATCGCCGCCACCGGACCGGGCACGGAACGCCCGCCCGAGGACCTCCTGGGTGAGGACGACGGGCACGTGGACCTTCGCTGGCAGCTGCGGTCGCGCGTGCACCGTGTGGTGACGCGGCCCCGTTGCCTGGGCCCATCAGACAACCCGGTCTTCCGGTCCGCCACGGCCCGTCCGAGGGGGTGCGGCGGACCGGCGGCGCGCGCGTGTCGGCATGGACCCGGTCTGGGCCAGGGTGTACGCGTGCACGAGCGGGAGCACGGCGAGGTCCTCGAGCGGGTCGTTGCCGCCCTGCTGGGGCTGCAGCGACAGGACTGGGAGCAGGGGGTCGCCGGTCAGGCACTGCTCGCACTGGGCCGGTTGCCGGCGGTGCGGGTCCTCGCGCGGGACGCGGTCACCCGGCAGCACGTCGACGGGCGACTGGCGGACCTCGACGGCGTCGGCCTGGCGAACGGGGCCGCCAACCTCGACGCCGTCGACGTCCTGGCCGCAGGGACCGACGAGTCGGCCCACGCGGCCACGCGGGCGGCTGCACGACAGCGTCAGTGGCTGGCGACGGGGTGCCCGCGCGCGCAGGACGGGACCCTGTTCCACCTGGCGGCGTCCCGGCAGGTCTGGGCCGACACCGTCCACATGGTCGCGCCCGGGTGGACCACGCCGGCCGAACGGGGCGGGTCCGACCTCCCGGCGGCGGTGGCGGATCAGCTCGACGGACACCACCGCCGACTGTGGGACCCGGTGTCCGGCCTGTACGCGGCCCGCTGGGACGAGGACGCGGCCGGCCTGGTGGACTCCCGGCACTGGGGCACCGGCAACGGCTGGGTCCTCACGGGGACCGCGCTGGCGCTGCACCGGTGCCGCCGCGAGGGCCCGAGGGCGGCGGCGGCGACCGCCCGGGCCCGCGCGCTGCTGGACGCGTGCCTGCGGCACCGGCGCGCCGACGGGTCGTTCGGTGACGTGCTGGACGACACCGCGAGCTTCTCCGACGCGGCCGCCGGGCTGATGTTCGCCTACGCGGCGGCAACGGGCGTCGCTGACGGCTGGTTGCCGGCGAGTCACCTGGACACCGCGCGCGCGCTCGTCGCCACTGCGGCGGAGCGCGTCGACGCGGACGGGTTCGTCACCGGTGTCTGCGGGAGCCCGACGTTCGACCGGCCGGGGACCTCGGCGGAGGCGCAGGCGATGTTCGTCCTGGCCTGGACCGCCACCGCCACCGCCGAGGGGTGACCCGGGTCCGTGTCAGGAGACCGCGTTGGCCGCGATCACCCGGGAGTACCAGTGCCCGCTGTCCTTCACGGTGCGGACCTGGGTGTCGTAGTCGACGTGGACGATGCCGAACCGCTTGCTGTACCCGTAGGCCCACTCGAAGTTGTCCATCAGCGACCAGAGGTAGTAACCGCGGACGGGGGCGCCGGCCGCGATGGCGGCGTGGACCGCGGCGAAGTGCTGGCGCAGGTAGTCGATCCGGTCCGGGTCCCGGACGGTTCCCGACTCGGAGACGACGTCGGGGTAGGCGGCCCCGTTCTCGGTGACGTAGAGGTCCAGGCCCGGGTTCTCCCGGTGGAGCCGCACCAGCAGGTCGGTGAGCCCGGTGGGGTCGATCGGCCAGTCCATGTCCGTCCGCGGACCGGGCGTCGCCAGGAAGGCGATGTCCTCACACGTCGGCCACGCCGACCCCTTGCCGCTCTGGTGCCCGTCGGTGATCGGTGCCGCGCCACCACCGGTGTGGGCCCCGACCAGCGTCGGGGAGTAGTAGTTCAGGCCCAGCGCGTCCAGCGGCTGGTGGATCAGTTCGACGTCCCCGGGCAGGACGAACGACCAGTCCGTGATGGAGGCGGTGTCCGTGAGCACGTCCGCCGGGTAGGCCCCGGCGAGCGTCGGGCCGAGGAACACCCGGTTCTGCAGGCCGTCCACGCGACGGGCGGCGTCGAGGTCGGCGGGGCTGTCGCTCGCGGCGCGCACGGCGGCCAGGTTGAGCGTCAGGGCGACCGGCAGTCCCGGCCGGGCCGCGCGGACGGCCGTGGCGGCCAGCCCGTGCGCGAGGTTGAGGTGGTGCACGGCCGTGAACGTGGCCAGGGGATCGGTGACCCCGGGCGCGTGGACGCCCGCGCCGTAGCCCAGGTAGGCGCTGCACCACGGCTCGTTGAGGGTGATGACCATGGCGAGGTCCTCGCCCAGGCGTTCCGCGACGACGCTCGCGTACTCGGCGAATCGCTCGGCGGTCTTGCGGTTCGTCCAGCCGCCGGCGTCCTGGAGCGCCTGCGGGAGGTCCCAGTGGTACAGCGTCGCGGCCGGGCTGATCCCGGCGGCCTTCAGGTCCCGGATCAGCCCTGCGTAGAAGGCGATGCCGGCCTCGTTGACGGGTCCCAGGCTGTTCGGGGTTACCTGCGGGGTGATGCGCGGCCAGGCGACGGAGAACCGGTAGGACGCGAGGCCCAGGCCCTTCATGAGGGCGACGTCCTCGGGGACGCGGTGGTAGTGGTCGTCGGCCACGGCGCCGGTGTCCCGGTTCGCGATCGCGCCGGGGCGTTCGCAGAAGGTGTCCCAGATCGACGGGGTACGGCCGTCCTCGGCCACCGCGCCCTCGATCTGGTAGGAGGCCGTCGCGGAGCCCCAGACGAAGCTGTCGGGGAAGTGCAGCGTGCCGCCGTCGGGTGCTGCTGAGGAGTGGGGGTCTGTGGTGGCGGGGTCGGTGGTGGCGGGGTCGGTGTGTGTGTCAGTCGTCATCTCGGTCCGGGTGCTCCACGTCGAGAGCGCCCGGCCTCCTCTCGATCGCTGGGCGTCGTGCTGGGCGTCGTGCTGGGCATCGTGCTGGGGGTCGTGCTGACATCACCCGCGATGATGCCGCCGACGATCTGTCGGCCGGACACGGCGGTCACGGCCAGACACGAGGGTCACGGCGCGGACGGTTCTCGTGCGGGGGCCGGTCGCGCCGGGTTCATGGGTCGGCGGCCCGCCCAAGGGCCGCCGACCCCGATCCCCGACACGACGCCGCCCGCGGCGCACAGGGCCGCCGCGAGGAGCACCGCGCGGGCGAAGCCGCTGGACAACCGGGCCGGGTCCAGCGACCCGCCGGACGCAATCCCGGCCAGTGCCGGGAGGACCGCGACGGCGAGTAGCCCGGCGGTCCGGGCGACGTCGTTGTTCACCGCGGAGGCGACCCCGGCGTACCGGTCGGCGACCGCGGCCAGGACCGTCGCGGTCAGCGGCGCGACCGTCAGCGACAGGCCGAGGCCGAACACCAGGACCGCCGGCAGGACGTCGGACACGTACCGCGCGTCCTGTCCGACCCGGGCGAACAACGCCAGCCCGACGGCGGCCACCAGGGGGCCGACGGTCATCGGCAGCCGCGGCCCGATCCGGGTGGACAGCCGGCCGGCGGGTCCGGACAGCAGCAGCAGGAGCGCGGTGAGCGGCAACAACGACGTTCCCGCCTGCAGCGGGGTGAACCCGACGGAGTCCTGCAGTTGCAGCGGCAGCAGGAAGAACGCGCCGCCGAGGGCGCCGTACACGGCCAGGGTCGCGATGTTGGCGGCGGTGAAGGTCCGCGAGGCGAACAGCCCCGGCGGGACGAGCGGGCCGTGGCTGCGCCGCTCCTGCCGGACGAACGCCACCAGCAGTGCGACGCCGAGAGCGGCGCTCCCGATGGTGGCGGGCGTCCAGCCGTGCGCCGGGCCCTGGGTCAGGGCGTAGACGACCCCGCCGAGTCCAACTGCGGCGAGCACTGCTCCGCCTGCGTCCAGGCGCCCGGTTGCCGTGGAATCGCGGGTCTCCGGGATGGCGCGGGCAGCGAGCAGGGTCACGGTGGCCAGCGGGAGGTTGATGAGGAACGCGAGTCGCCACCCCCACGGTGCGGCGCCGACCAGCAGACCGCCGACGACCGGCCCGAGCGCACCGGCGATGCCGCCGAGCCCGGACCAGGTCCCGACCGCGGGCGCCCGGTCGTCGTGGGTGAACGACGCCTGGATGATCGCCAGCGACCCGGGGGTGAGCAGCGCCGCGCCGACGCCCTGCAGCGCGCGCATCCCGATGAGGGTCCCGATGCCGGGGGCCAGGGCGCAGCCCGCGGAGGCCAGGGCGAACCAGACGACGCCGACCGTGAACATGCGCCGCCGGCCGAGCCGGTCCCCGAGCGCGCCGCCGAGCAACAGGAGCCCGGACAGCGTCAGGGAGTAGGCGTTGACGGTCCACTGGAGGCTGGAGAGGCCGGCGTCGAGGTCCCGGCCGATGCGGGGGAGCGCGATGCTGACGACCGTTCCGTCCAGCTGGGCCATGCCGCTCCCCAGGATGGTGGCGAGCAGGACGGTGCGACCGCGGCGGCTGCGCAGCAGCAGCCCGGGCGTGGTCATGGGATCAGTGTCGGTCACCTGGCTGTGACGGCGTCCTGCCTGGCGCGCCGACGGGCTGCGGTGCGGCTGGCAGACTCGCGCGGGTCGGCGCGCGGCGGTGTCGCCGGCGTGGGGCCTCTAGCTCAACTGGTAGAGCAGCGGACTTTTAATCCGCGGGTTGTGGGTTCGATCCCCACGGGGCCCACCCCCGCTGAGCTGCGAGGATGTCATCTTGACGGTGGGCACGGATGCCTGCTTGGGGCCGGACTGTGCACGGAATGTGAACGGCGTGCGGGAAAGGGCCGCCCGCGGGGTTCGCGGGATGACGTTGGCGACGGCCTCGGCTGCGGCGCGGGCGACCGCGGGGAGGACGCTCGTGTAGGTGTCGGCGGTGATCGCCAGCGAGCTGTGGCCGAGCTGCTCGGAGACGACCTTCATGGGGACCCCGGCCTGTAGGGCGAGGCTGGCGGCGGTGTGCCGGAGGTCGTGGAGCCTGATCGGGGGCAGGCCGGCGCGGTCGAGCAGGCGCGCGAACGTGTCGGTGGCCATGTCCGGGTGGACGGCGGTCCCGTCGCGCCGGGTGAACACCATCCCGGTGTCGGGTGGCGTGGCCCCGATCAGACGCAGCTCGCGGGTCTGGTGGTCCCGCCACTGGACCAAGACGCGACAGGTGCCCCCGTCAAGGGGGATGGTCCGGGTACCGCTGCCGGTCTTCGGTGGTCCGATCTCGGTGGCCCAACCCAGTTGGACGACCTGCTGGTTGACGTGGAGTTCGCGTCGGTCCAGGTCGATGTCCTGCCAGCGGAGACCGACGGCCTCGCCGCGTCGCAGGCCCCGGTAGGCGACCAGGTGGAATAGCGGGTAAAGCCGGTCGGTGCTGGCGGTGTCGAGGAAGTGGCCGGTCTGCTCGGCGGTCCAGACGCCCACGGCGGGCCGGATGCCTGTTCGAACCCAGTTCTCGACGCGCTCGTCGGTCCAGACGACCGCCCGGGGGCGGCGTCCGGAGGGCAGCTCGACGTGGATGGCGGGGTTGTGGTCGAGCAGGCGGCGCTTCACCGCGCTGTTCAGTGCCGAGAGCAGCGTTGCGTGCACCCGGCGGATCCGAGCGTCGGTCAGTGCCTGCGGAGTCTTCTTGGTCGAGCGGGCGGCGTCGAGGCGCCGCAGCACGTCGGTCCGGTGCCCCTCTACGGGCTGACCGAGCTGGCGCATCGCTCCGTAGAGGCGGCTGATCTCGGTTTCGCGAAGTTCGATCAGGCGGATAAAGCCGAGCGCCGGCTTGAGGTACAGCCTCAGGTGTTCGGCATAGGACCGCTGGGTGGACGCGCGAAGCCGGGACTTCCCAGCGAGCCAGTCGTCGAGGTAGGCGCCGACGAGGATCGGCGGTGCGGCCGGGTCGGCATGGCTGCGCCGACCGGCCATCGACTGCTGCATCGCGTCGGCGGCCTCCCGCTCCGTGGCGAAGCCCCCCTCGCGAACCTGACGGCGCCCGCCGTCCGCGCTCGGCGACACCTCGTGGGCGTACCACCAGCTGCCGTGAGCTTTACGGCACGGCACACGTCGGCCGGCTGCGTTACGGACGACTCGGCACGGACAGCGCTTGAAAGTGCTCCCCCTCACCTCGTCTCCTCGATGGGAGCGGTGCTCTTGGACCTGACCCGCTCCGCGTCCACGCCGAGCAGCGCCAGCAGGGGAGCTGTCGGGACGCGGATGAGTCTGCCCAGATGAAAGACCGGCGTGGGCCAGGCGTCGGCGCGGACGAGTTCGTAGGCAGCGGTCCTGCTGATGCCGAGGACGTCGGCGGCGGTGGGGACGTCGAGTACCGCGGGTAATGCCCGCAGCTGCTCGGCGTTCACTCTCGGCCTCGCGTTTTGTGACCGGCGGGACCGGCCGGGGGCCGCTGAGCGGTCGGGTGGGTGTCGAACCGTTCGACAAGCGGGGACCTGGCCAGGCCGTCCGACAGCTCGTCCCGGTCGGTCGTGGCCGGTGACTGGTCGAGTGCATCCATGAGCCCTCCCGGGCGGTGGTGGGTGGACCGACCCAGGCGGGCGGCCGGCGGCTGGCCGCCGGTCCATCCACCTAAGTTGATGACTGAGGGATTACTGTAAGCCGCTATGCCGGGTCGTCAACAGTCCACCGACCCGTGGGTCCTGAGGTGGGTGGATCTTCTTCGGTACCTTGAGCGGGTCGGGTGGCGCTTCGTCCACCCCGGGGATGACTGCGGGAGTGGGTGCGCGGGTGAGCGAGCCGGAGCGGCCAGCCAGGTCGCTGGCCGAAAAGCTCGATGCGCTGTTCAAGGCGGTCCGGCCGGACAAGGGCGAGTTCTCCTACGAGGACGTCGCCTCGGCACTGCGGCAGGCCGGTGGCCGGACGATCTCGGCGACCTACGTGTGGCAGCTGCGGCGGGGTATCCGGGACAACCCGACCAAGAAGCACCTGGAAGCTCTCGCGCAGTTCTTCGGCGTGACGCCGAGCTACTTCTTCGACGAGGAGACCGCTCGGAAGATCGAGGCGGAGCTGGACCTGCTCACCGCGATGCACAGTGCGTCCGTGCGGGAGTTGGCGCTGCGGTCGGCGGAGCTGTCACCGGGAGGTTTGGACGCCGTGCGGGCGATGGTCGACCAGGTTGCCCGACTAGAGGGCGGCAGTCGAGGTCGGAGGCGGGGAGGTGATCGGCGGGATCAGTCGATCGGCGAGCCGGCTGACGGTGCGATCGATGATCAGTTCGACAGCTCCGCCACCTGAGACGCACGGTTGGCGTTACATCTCTGCTCGCGGACTGGCCTGTATAGGTATTGATGGAGGACGACGGATGTGGGAAACCCCTGCTCGGCGTGCCCGTCGGCACGCCCGCGTTCTCCTGCGCCGGATCCGGCTGCCGGATCCTTTCGACCTCGAGGAGTTCCTCCAGGTGGTCGCCGCGGACCGCGGACGTCCGATCAAGGTCCTGCCGTTGGCCGGTGACCAGTTGCCGACAGTCCCGTGCGGGCTGTGGATCGCGGGCGAGACCGCCGACTGGGTGTTCGTCGAGGACAGCACCAGCCCGCTGCACCGGGAGCACATCGTCCTGCACGAGGTTGCGCACATGATCTGTGGCCACACCACCAACCTCGATCACCCGTCAGCACTGCTCCCGCACCTGGACCCGGCACGTGTTCGGATGGTCCTGGGTCGGACCAGCTACTCCAACGACCAGGAGCGCGAGGCCGAAGCCCTTGCTTCGCTGCTGCTGAGCCGGGCCCACCGCACCCGCTCACCGGGGATTTCCATCGCAGATGACGCACTCGGTCGAGCCGTCGGAGTCCTCGGACGTGCCCTGCCCTGATCTGCCGAGCCGGAGACTGCAGCGCGTCGCCCACAGGTCCGGTCAAGTCAACGGAGAAGTGAGAAGCAGGTCCCAGCAATGGTTGCGCCGACGACAGCGCCGACGACGACCTGGGCGGGGGTGTGCGCGCGGAGCTGCACCCGCGACCAGCCGACGAGGACGAGCAGCACCAGGCCGCACAGGTAGCCGATCGGGCCGAGCACGATCCCGGTAACCACAGCTGATCCCGCGGTGACCCCGGAGTGGACCGACATCTTCCAGACGGTGCTAGCGCCGGCGGTGACGGCCAGGCCCGCGACGCTCGCGACGACGAGCGCGATCAACGGGCGCGGTGCGCCACCCGCGGTGGAGACCACCAGCCCGGCCAGCGCGATGCCCGCGGCGATGGCGAACGGGACGGGCCGCTGCTGCCGCAGGTGCAGGTGGTGATCGGTGTAGGTCCCCCGGCGCACACCGCGGATGATCACTGCGTACGGCAGCGCGCACACGAAGACCAGGACGACCAGACCCCAAAGCAGGCCGTGCCAGTGCGGGCGGGCGCTCGTCCACCCGACGATCCCAATGACGACTGCTGCCAACAGTGGCGGGGACAACACCTCGCCGATCCCAACGGCGAGACCGTCCCAACCGGTCGTCCGTCGACCGTCCCTGCGGGTGCCACTCATGCTGCGACCGTCCTCTCGACTTGATCCGCTACCAGTTCCGCGTCACGCCAGGCGCGGGCGAGCGCACGGAGCTGCTCGACCTCGGACTCGAGGTCGGTTCCGCCGCCGACCTCCGTCCGCGCGATGGTCCGGGGCAGCTCGCCCCGAGCTTTGCGGCGCCGGGCGAGTTCCAACTCGGCGGCTGCAAGAACGGCCGGTAAGTCGTCGCCACTGATTCCTAGACGCACGGCCTCCAGCCGGACCCTGTCGCCGTTGACTCGCGGTGTGAACGGCCGCAGCGCCAGCCCGCCGTCGCGGATCTCGATGACCCGGCGGTACAGCTGAACGTCCAGCTCACGCAGGCGACGGAAGGGCAGCAACAGGGCCGTCCCGACGGTACTGACCGGTGGGTCCAGTGCGATGGACGGTGTCGCGCCGTACATGGCCCACCAGAGCGGCGCGAGGTCCCGGAGTGCGGCAGCTCTCCGCATCCGCGCCGGGAGCGCAAGCCGGTCGACCAGGGGGAAAGAGCACCCGACGGCGATCGGAAGGAGCGCGAGCGCGATGAGAACGTCGCCGACGACCGGCGCGATGCGCACGTACGCCCCGCCGACGCGCCAGTGGTCGAAGAGCAGGACGGCCACCTTCTGCAGCACGTACATCAACCCGACAACCGAGCCGAGCCCGACGAGGGTGACGCTTGTCTGCATCGACCCGCGGGCTGTCCGCCGGCGGAACCAGCGGGTACCGCTGGTGAGCTTTGCAAGGGCGACGCCGAGACCGCCCAAGAAGACCAGCCAATACGCCGTCGATGCGACACCCGGGCGCTGGTCGCCGAGTTCGATTGACTGGTCCGACTCGACCAGCCAGGCGCTGAGTGCGAGCTCGTTCACGAGCGCCGCGACTAAGGCAGCAATTCGGATCCGGACTCCCCGGAGCGCATCACCTGGAGGTAGAGCGATCCCGCGTGCGAGTTCGACAGCGATGTACCCGGCGGTCAGCGCGGCCAGGTGCGGCAGGACGGGCTGCCAGGGAGCGATGCCAGGGAGGGACCGGTCGAGCGCCGCGCGGACCCAGGGGTCCTTCAGCGTCGCGAGCACGGCGAGCAGGAGCAAAGACCGCCACAGGAGGCGTTGGCCACGCTCCGCGTTCCGAGATGGCCACCTGAGGACGACCGTCAACGAGAGCAGCGCGGCTGCGGCCGCGACGAAATTAGCCACCGCCTGCGACCGCTGGGTCCATGGCTGACGCGGGCTCCATCCGTCCGGAGCACCTGACAGGCGGCGGTCGTCTCCTTACGACCGTTTACAGTAAATCGCGCTACCCATCAACTGACGTGCGTAGCGCAACTGTCGCGGAGGTGCTCCGCTCCGTAGCCGGATGCTCACGTGTGGTCATTGGAAGTTGTCGGCGGAGCCGTGGGTCACACCCAACAACGACGTTGACGAGAGTGGTCTGTAGGACGAAGTTGGGGGAACGTTCGAGTGGGGCTCAGCCGAAGCGGCGGACTGACCAGGCGACGCGCTGCCAGTAGGTGATGTTGAGCGTCTCCAGCTTGACTCCGCCGTTCGGGCCGGGATGGGAGGCGTTGAGCATGACGCCGTTGCCGAGGTAGATGCCGATGTGGTCGTACACGCCGCCGCCGTGCAGCTGGAACCCGATCGCGTCGCCGGGTTGTAGCGCGGCCATGTCGATGGTGGAGCCGAGGCCGGCAGCGACGGGGACGCCTATCCGGGACTGCTGGTCGGCGGAGTGCGGCAGGTTCATCGCGTCACCGCTGGCGGTGTGGACAGCCCACAGGACCAGCCCGGAGCAGTCGAAACCGGGGACCGGTGAGCCGGAGGGTCCGCTGACCGTTCCGCCGCCCCAGACGTAGGGAAGGCCGAGCCGGGTGCGGGCGACCAGGACCACCGCCGCGCCGAAAGGGCCAGCCGGTGAGCTGGGACCCGGAGCGGCGAAGCCAGCAGCCAGCTTCTCGATCCGTGTGACGTAGGCAGGTGTCTCGCCGTCGTTCGGGATACCGCCGGCGGCGAGGACGGCGCCCGGACCGGCGTTGTATGCGGCCAACGCCAGGTCGGTGACGGTGGCGCCGCGGATTCGTCCGGCGTTGAGCGCGGACCGCACCTGATCGGCGAGGGCGCAGTCGAACGTCGCCTGAGCGGGGATCGCGTCGCCGGGGTCCCAGACGTCGGCGACCCCGTCACCGGTCCAGTCGTGGCCCCAGACCGCCCACGTTCCGGGCATGAACTGGCTGATGCCTTCAGCGCCGACCGGGGACACGGCACGGGGGTTCCAGTCGGACTCGGCCTGTACCTGGGCGGCGATGATCGCGGCCGGGAACGCGGAGCATCGGGTACCGGCGGCGTCGACCACACCGACGTACCCGGCGGGAATCGACCCGGCCGCTACGCCGGGGCCGCCACCGGATGGTTCGGCGTTCGGCTGGTCGACAGAGCCGGTGAGCAGCGTCATCGCCAGCAGACCGACCGAAAAGATGCCGGCCGTCCCGGCGCCGACCAGCGACCGGGTCGGTGCGCTCATGACTCACCGCTCCCTGTGCCGTTCCCGGTCGTCGACGAGCGGGGACGGCGCGGTCGCAGCAGGACCCGGTCGAAGCCCAGTGCATTCAGCTGATCCGCGGTCCACCCAGTATCAATGGCGGCGGCGAACACGTCCCGGTAGCCGACGCGCGCCTCCCGACGCTCCGTCTCGGCGGCTCGCACGAGGGCGGCCGCGTCGACTCGCGCCCGGCGGGCCAGGTCGGCGGCCCCTTCCCGAGCGATCGCGACGGAACGTTCGGCGGCGTCCCGTACACCGGCGGCGTCGGCAAGCCGCTGGACCGCCTCGACGTGCGGCCCGAGAGCGTCCAACGCCCGCCGCCCGACCTCCCGCGGCCTCCGCGGGCCATCCGGGAGCGCTTCCGCGATCGTCCCCGCTCGCGCATGGTGGAGCGCATGACAGCCATCGGCCGCGATCCGCGGGGAAATCGCCAGAATCCGCGGGAGCAAGATATGGAAAGAATAAGCGGATCCCTCGACGAGGCCCCCGGAATGCCCCACGGTGGCATTCCGGCACGCGGTCCCCGCGGCGCTCGGGTGCGCCGGGGACGGGGTTTCCGGACCGGGCGCGATCCGGAAACAGGAGGTACCCGTGAGTGTCGAGCTCGCCGTCAGCCGCCCAGCGCGCCGCCGAGAGCGGCTTACCGACAGCCCGCGGAGGCGCGCGGTGCTGGTGCGGTTCAACGACGACGAACGCTCGGCCGTCGCCTCCGCGGCCGAGCGGGCCGGGCTGACCACCACCGCCTACGTCGCGACCGTCGCCCTCGACATCGCCCGCGCCGCACCTCCGACAACGTCGTCCCCGCTGCGGGACGCCCTCGCTGAGTTGATGGCCACCCGTGGTCAGCTCCGGCGGTTCGGGACCAACGTCAACCAGGCGGTCGCCGCGCTCAACGCCACCGGCGAGGCACCGCCCGCGTTGCTGACCGCGGTCGCCGTCACAGCCCGCGCCGTCCAGCGCGTAGACCTCGCCGCCGCCGAACTCCACCGGCGGCTGCGGTGATCGGCAAGGTCGCCGTCCGCGGCACCCGACAGCGGCGGACTACTGCGGTATCTGTTGGGCCCCGGCCGGGCCAACGAGCACAGGGACCCGCACCTCATCGCGGGCTTCGACGAGCCGTCCGCGCTCGAACCCGGCGCGCACCCGACCCGTCCGGGCCGCGACGTCCGCGAGCTGGCCGGGCTGCTCGACCAGCCGCTCGCCCTCACAGAGCACCCCCCTGGCAAGCCCGTCTACCACCTGGTCCTACGGAACGCCCCGGGCGATCGGCAGCTGTCCGACGCCGAATGGCAGCAGGTGTGCCTCGACGCGATGCACGAGACGGGCGTCGCCCGCCGCGGCGACCCGGCCGGCTGCCGGTGGGTCGCCGTGCGGCACGCCGACGATCACATCCACGTCGTCGCGACGCTCGTCCGTCAGGACGGCCGGTCGTGCTGGCCCCGCAACGATTTCCGCCACATCGGCGAGGTCTGCCGGGCCGCCGAAACCCGGCTCGGTCTGACAGGCACACCCCCGAGGGACGGTACTGCCGCACCGCGCCCGACCCGCGCCGAGATCGCCCGAGCCACGCGCACCGGTCATACCGACACCGACCGCGGCCGGCTGCGTCGAGAGGTCAGGGCAGTCGCGGTCGGGGCCGCAAACCCGGGCGACTTCGTCGAGCGGCTAGGTGTACTGACTCAGGACTTGGACTTGGTTGACAGCAGGCGGTGGTGAGGGGTGAGGCCGCCGAGTGCGGTGTGGCGTCGCTCAAGGTTGTAGTGGTCGAGCCAGGGGCGCAACGCCTGGGTCCGGTCGGCGCTGCTGGTGTAGGGCCGCTGGTGGGCCCATTCGGTCTGCAGGGTGCGGTTGAACCGCTGGACCTTCCCGAAGCTCCTATGGCTGTCAAGCCGGTGTGGTCGCGGTAGCTGCGGCGGGTGGTGATGGCACGAGGAGTCGGTAGATCTCGCGGACGATGTGCCGTTTGAGGGCTCTTCGGATTTAAGCGTGGGTAGGTCGTCGTCGGTAGGGGCGTGAGGC
>JAABUQ010001188.1_pt1 | contig 57439 bp, 53 predicted proteins | sample 5560001 | NCBI WGS metagenome assembly JAABUQ01 (sample SAMN10711888, study PRJNA513371) | rock metagenome | isolation source: Antarctica rocks | place: Antarctica: Victoria Land, Finger Mt nord | collected 2015-12-18
GATCGCGCCGGGAGTGAAGGTCCAGCAGTGATGCACTCGCGGCTCCAAGGGCAAGGCCGGTTGCGAGCCCCTGTACGGCGCGGGCCGTGAAGAGCCACAGCACCGAATCAGCGAGCATGAACAGCACGGTCGAACCCATGAGCGTGCCCAGGGCGAGGAGCAGGACTGGGCGGCGCCCGACGTGGTCTGAGACAGGGCCCGTAAGCAGCAGACTGCCCAGGACCCCAAATGCGTAGGTGGCGTACACGAGGGTCAGCACCAATGGGGATAGCCCCCAGAGAATCCGATAGGTGCCGTAGAGCGGCGAGGGGGTGCCCGAAGCGAACAGCGCCAAGCCGATGATGGCGGCCACGAGCGCGTAGGCCGAGCGTGGCGTGAGGGCTCGACGCGAACCGGTCAACTTGGAGGGAAGCTCAGCGATCATCCGTGGACTCCTTCGATGTTTCCATAGTCTTGGAACTAACGAGCTGTTATATCATGGCTCTCGTGCTCTCTGTAGGCGCCCGCCCCGAGAAGATTCCTCATCCGCCGACGTCGTCGCTCGACCTGGCGACGATCCTGAGGACGCTCGGTGACCCGGTGCGCCTGGACATTGTTCGGGTGCTCGCCGATGGGCGGCCGCGTCTGTGCGGTGAGCTCGCCACGACGCTCGGGCTGCCGACGTCGACCAACTCGTATCACCTGCGGCTCCTACGCGAGGCGGGACTAACCCGCTCTCGAGCTGAGGGGACCCAGCGTTACGTCTCACTGCGCCGAGAAGATCTCGACGAGCGGTTCCCCGGGCTGCTCGGTGTGCTCACGGGCTGAACGCGCAGATGCCTACTAGGCCACCGACCGAGCACTTCTTGGGCCTTTCCTAAGCCGACGGGGGGACTCGAACCCCGGACCCCTTCATCCGGGCCCCTCGGCTCTACTGAGCCACATGAGCTTCGCTCAGGTGTTCTCAGATCACCTCACATGCGCGGAGGTCGGGACAAAGTTGGGGACCAAGGTCTGGCGTGCGGCGGGGAGACGGCGGAATGCCCCCCTGCGACGGGTGGTCAGGTGCCGAGCAGGCGCGCGCGGTCTCGTGGACGATCGCCGTCTAGCGGCCTGCCTCGGCTATCGCGCGGCAGCACCTGCCCCTGGAAAGAACAGACCGCGCCCGTCGACCTACCCACGCGTACCATCGACGCGCCGTTCCCTTGATGCGCGGGCTGCGGGTTCGTTTCAGTGGCTGCGCTTGAGCGTCACCGGTCGGGAGGCGATCACCGCGCCGGCGCGGTTCTTGATGATCACGCGCGCGGCGATGAAACCACGAGAGAGCCGCCGCCGCTCGGTGCGACTCAACGCCACCGGCAGCTGCAACTGTCGGTTTGCCGGCGCGGGCAGCGCGGCGATCGCAAAGTAGGGCGAACCCCGGGTCAGGGTGCGCCGGCGGCCATCGACCAGCGACACCTTGCCCTGGCAGAACAAACCCGCCGCCCCAACACAACCCAAGTTCACGCGCACGCGCCCGCCGCGCAGCGCGCGCGACCCCGACCGCACGCTCAGCCTCCCCGGGGTGCCCGGCGGACGCGGATTGGGCGTCACCTTGGCCACCGCGCCACTCCCGGCGGCAAACCACAGATTTCCGTCCGGGCCCGGCGCGATCCCCTCGACATTGTTGTTGTTAGCGACCATCCCGCCACGCGTAAGCGCGGGCGTCACCCACGAGAAGACCTGCCCCGAGGGCGTCACGTAGCCATAGATCTCAGAGGTCGAAATGTTGCCGTCGCCCCTGTCGGCAGCTGAGAACCACATGTTGCCATCCGCTCCCGCTGCCACCGCTTGGACGGCGATCTTGCTCGCGTCCGGTGCGCTGGGCGCCACGACCGGAATCAGCGTGATCTGACCCTGCGGTGTAACGCGACCGATCAGGCCCGCATCCCCGTTGGCAAACCACAGGTTCCCGTCGGGCCCGGTGATAATCGTGCTGTTGGACACGTAGGCGCTGATACCCGGCTTGTATCGATAGACCTTCACTTGGCCCCTGGTCGTGATCCGTCCCACCGCGATGCCGTCCAAGAACCACAGCGCGCCGTCCGGGCCCGCTGTGATCGCCCCGAGACGCTTCGCGCCGCCCGGCACGGCGAACGCGCGCAGCCGCCCAGACCGCGTCACGCGCCCAATCTTGTTGCTCACCGCAAGAGTCCAAAAGTTGCCATCCGGGCCCACGGTGATGCCGTTAGGACCCGTGGGAAGGTCCCGAGCCCGGAGCAAGTACTTCTGTACGCGGCCGTCGCGGTCGATCGCCTCGACGTACCCGTCGTTCGCGGTAAACCACACGCGATCATCGGGTCCAGGGGTGATGCCGTTAGACCCGGCGGTATCGCGCGTGTCGAAGTCCCTTATCACGCCGTCCAGCGAGATGCGGGCGATACCGTTAGCGCCGCTCTCGGTAAACCACATCTGACCGTCCGTCCCCGCAGTGATCACCGTCGGCGGACCAAACGCGTCAGGCACCGTGTAAGAATGGATCGACGGCCGCGCCGCCCCAGCCGCCGCCACGCCGATCACCGCCGCGGTCATCACTGCGACCAGCGCGAGCATAAGTCCGGCCGGCGCGAGGCGACAGACCACCCGGCAAGGATTCTGCCGCGCCCAGCTCAATACGTCACCACCGGACAGCGCCTGGAATTCTTGACCTGCTCGATCACGCAGTCGGCCGGTCGGCGCAACTTTGGCTTGGTCTTTGCGTGGCCCTTGTTGGGGTTCAGCAGCGCACTGTCAAACTCTGTCTTCTCCCCCGCCGAGAGCAGATAGTAAAATACGATGGCAACTTGCTTTCTGGTGGCGGCTGATGAGAGTCCCAAGCCCAAGAAGCGCCGCGCCGCCGACACCTGCCTGTCGGGATGGCCAAAGGCGCTCGTTTTAGTCGCGCCCAACTTGAGCACAACACCGGCCTCGGTGATCCACAGCTTGGGGTGTCCCATATGTGCGGTGGCCAAATTTTCAAGGAAATCTGCCGACTGCGTCGGCTCGCCGTGGCTGGCTGTGACCTCCTGATAGGTGTGCAGCCCCCAGAGTGCTGGTTTCACCTTGACGTGACGCAGCTCAGTCGGCCACGCTTGAGACGCCGGCCCCGGGCCCACTGGCTCGCGCTACACGCGCGACTTCGAAGACATCGAGGCCTGGCTGGCTCAAGGAACCCGTGACGTTCTAAAGATATCGGGGTGCACCGGTAACAAATAGCAGCATAATGAAGCTTGCTGGCTTGCTGTGCCTCCCCAAAGCCGACGCGGCGACTCGAACCCCGGACCCCTTCGTTACGAGTACGACGTTCCCAGGGCACCTCGGCTCTACAGAGCCACATGAGCTTCGCTCAGGTGCTCTCAGATCACCTCACATGCGCTGAGTTCGGGACAAAGTTGGGGACCAAGCTCTGGCGTGCGGCGGGGAAACGGCGGCATGCCCGCCTGCGACGAAGTTCAGGTGCCGAGCAGGCGGGCGCGGTCTCGTGGACGATCGCCGTCAGCGGCGCGCGGCAGCTGTAGTTACGGCCGTGGCGCCGTGGTAGCGGGGATTTGCCTGAGGGATAAGGAGCAGCACCGTGATCGCCATTGCCAGTCCGATCATTGCGGCGATGAGGATCACGGCACGACGGACCGTGCGCACCCACGCGATGGCGCCGACTACCTCGCCGGCGACGGGGATCACGAGTGCCCATAGGGGCCAACGCGATCGGTAGCAGGTCCACGGATAGGACGCCTGCTCGCTCCCGTCCCCGACCTGGCATGCCGTACCGATCGCGACCCATCCGAGGGCTGCGACCACAGCAACGATCAGAACGGCTGCGAGCCCGGCCGCAGCCACTCCAAGCGTGTGCACGCTAACGCGAGTGCGACTTCCCATGTCGTCTGGGTTGGTTTCAGTGGCCAGCAGCCGTAAGGACGCTTTCCCGGGAGTGGGGTCAGTGGCCGGCGTGGCTGCCACCACGCTGCTTCTGTGCCAGAGCGATCGCAACGGGCACGCGACCTAGTCCCGTCGGCGGCTCTGCTCTGCACGATGACCGATCGGACGAACCGCCGACCGGCCAACCTGAGCGTCACCCTAGTACCCGTGCCGACTGCATACCGACGGTCAAGCACGATTGGCTTGCGGCGCGTGAGCAGCAGAACCCTGATGATGGACAGGGTCGGGCCTGTGTGGCACGATGTAGGCTGTGCCTCGGCGATGCGCAATCGCGGCGTGCTGGACAATGCTCGTCGCGGTTCTTGTGCCGAGCAGCTCGCTGGCTGCGTTGGGCCCGGGTGCTCTGGTGGGCGCGGGTCAGGCGCCGAGTGTGGCGATCAACTCGACCGGCACGGCATACGTGGCCTGGAACGGCGCTGACCAGCCGCCGACCAAAGACCAGCCGGTGATGCTGTGCGTGGTGGGCGCCGGAGCGCCCGGATGCGCCGCTCCACGCATGATCTTGCGCGACGGGTTCTCGGCATCGGCCCAGCCGGCGCTCGTCGATGCGCCGGCGCCGGGAGTGGTGCGGGTCGTTTCCGCCCGTACCAACGGTCCGGGCGACGTCGAGCTCGACTCGAGCAACGGCGGCGTGACGTTCAGTGCTCCGAGGACGATCGCCTCAAAGTTCTACTTCAGCGGCGCGTTTGGTCCCCGCGGCCTAGTGCTTGTGAGCGGGACTTTCGTTGACCTTCACTTCCAGATCGGCGCTCCGACTGCGCCGGCCCTAGGTGACGCCGCGACCCTGCCCCTGCCGGCAGCCGGCGGCTCTATTGCCGGGTGGTCGGGCGCCACGCCGGTGATTGTCGCTGGAACGGTGCGCGACGGCACTTTCGCCTCCAGCTGGTCGGGGCGAGGGAACCTCAACGATGCGGCCACCTGGATGAGTGGCCGCGTCGGTGGTAGATCCTTGCGTCCCGCGCTGGCCAGCGGACCTCGTGGTCTCTTCCTGCTGCAGGATCAGCGGATCAACCAGACGCGGCTTACCGTTCGTCGCTTCGTCGGCGGACGGTTCGGCCCCGCGCGGCTGGTCGCGAAAACCATTCCGGCTGTCGGCACTGCGCTTGCGCAGGACAGCGCCGGGCGTCTGCTCGCGGTGTGGTACGTGCCAATCAAGGGCCAGCTGCGCGCGGCCGCTTCCCGTGACGGTGGCAGGCACTGGTCGCGCCCCAGGACGATCGCCGCCCACGTTCCCGTGCCAGGGCGGATGAGCGCAGCGCTCGGGCCAAGCGGACGGGGCTGGCTCGCGTACGAGCTGAACGTCGGCAGCCAGATCCACCTCGTCAAGCTCAACGCGCCGGCGCTGCTCCGTCGCCGCCGCTAGTCACACGCCGGCGGGTGGGAGACATCCCGCTCCCCGTGACGACGCTAACCCCGGAACAGCTCGAGGCGGCGACTCAGCCGGTCACGCTGCCACCGCCCGGACCAGCGGCTCAGGCAAACAGGGCGGCACGACGGCACCCGCCACGCCGACGCTGAACCCCGGCACAGCCACTTGCGGGTCTGCCACGACTCCGCTGTCCACGCGGGCGGAGCCTTGCTCAGCCGAGCTGTTCGATGACGTGCTGGCGCTGCTCCTCCCGGATCGTCAAGCAGCAGCGACCCGGAAGTCGCGGATCCCGCGCGATCAGAGGCTCTGGCCGCTTCGGTGTGGATGCTCGCGCACGAGCAAGAGCAGGGGGCCCCTGGCACTGCTGGATGCCGGGCCAGAAGGACAAGTCTGGTGCGCCCGAGTTAGAGCCGCCGAGACTTCTGCGTCGTCGTGAACGGAGCACTGATGGTCGGAGTCGCCGCGAATGCTGTGATTCTCAACGAGGCCACTGGCCCTTGTCCGTCTTGCTTTGAGGGGGTCTCATCGGTTGCGACCAGCCTCAGGCACCCCGCTCCGGGCACGTTCTTGTTGTCCGCCGGCTGACCGTGAGGACGAGTTGCCGCGGCGCATAGGGCCGGACTTGACGCAGAGGAACACCCGACCTAGACTTTCCACTATGGCAAGTGACCGTTGTATTGGATCTGAGGATCGACAGGGAGCGCGGGACGCGCTGGCGTCGATAGACGCAGACCGCCGCCGAATCTGGAAGGCGCCTCCTCCCGCGTGGCTGTTCGAAGGCGTGGGCCTGTGCATGCTGATCGCGGCGGTCGTGGTGCTGCTCCTGACCGGTGCTGCGCAGAGCGTGCTACTGGCTCTGGCGCTGATGGCGCTCTTTTGCATCGTGTTCGCCGCCCCGCGGCACACGGGCGTCGTCCCAAGCTTGATTCACCTTCCCGCCCGAGCACGCTCGCCGCGGACCTGGATTCCCTTCATCGTGATCATGGTGCCTTTCCTCGTGCTCAACCACGCTACCGCTCGCATGGGTCTGCAATGGCTTCTGTTCCTTGTGCTGGCGGTGCTGATCGCGAGGATCGGTACACGCCTGAGGCGGCGGTTGCGGTGACTCTGGCCCATCAGCTCGGATGAGCGGCGCTTCTCCCAGATTTGACGCCACGATTCACGCCGCGAACCGACTACGGATCTGCGCCGTGCTCGACGACGTAAAGGAGGTCGAATTTGCGGTCCTGCGCGACACGCTCGCGCTTAGCGATTCGTTGCTCAGCAAGCAGCTCGCCATCCTCGGGCAGGCCGGGTACCTGCGCTCGCGACGGGCCAAGCGCGACTCGCGTCAGAGAGTGTGGCTCGCGCTCACCCGCGAGGGCCGCGCTGCCTTCGCCGAACACGTTGCCGCGCTGCGGGAGATCGTGGGTGAGGAAGGCAGGAGGACCATCGCCAACGCTGATAAGGGGACCGTCTCGGCACGCTCCTGGGCGACGCCTGGCGTCGCCCGGGGCACGGGTTGATGACCTTTGGACGGATCAATGAAAGGACAGCGATATGAAGCGCTTGTGGTCGGATCTGAATCGCCGTGGTTCTCCGGCGGGCTACTGGTTTGCGGCTGTGCTGTGCGCGGCGGCCGTTATCATCGACGTTGTCGGCGGCGGCAAGCACAACTGGATCAGCGCCGCCGGTCTCGCGGTGTTGTCCATCGCCATGGTCCTAAGCGCACTGAGAACACGCCGTCGCGAGCAAACGCGCCGCTCGCCAAGCTGAGATCCGGCGAGCTCCTCATGGCCGCCATCTGGCCGTTTGAGACATGTCTTGGTGAAGAGCGTGAGTGCGTAACAGGCCAAGAAGCCGCTCTGGGCGCAAACGGGACCAGACCAAAGCTTCTCGAGAGCGGGGCTTGCGCCGCTCACTTGGCGCATGGGCATGACGCGGCTTGCCCCATCCTGTCGAAAGTCTGGTTCAGAGCCCGACACGCCTGTTATTTGGTCACCCGGCCAAGTCCGGAAAAGCAAAAGGCCCGGATTACCGGGCCTTTCCCAAGCCGACGCGGGGACTCGAACCCCGGACCCCTTCATTACGAGTGAAGTGCTCTACCAGCTGAGCTACGTCGGCGGATCACGGTCGGGCCGGGAGCCTTGACCATCCTCAGACCCTCCTACGAGGGTGATCAGACATCCCGGGTACCCGGCGGCGACGCGCGCCATCCTACCGACGGCCTGCGCCTGCAGACGACGAGCACCGGCTGCTGTCCCGCCCGCGGCCTCGGCGGTCGCAACTCCCGCAGGGCGACCACCGTCGCCCCCCCTCTCACCAGGGCAGCGTTCGCGGCAGCCCGAAATAGGGCAGGACCCCGCCGTTGCCAAACCGGGTGACCTCAGCAATACGGTCTCCTTCGAGCGTGAGTACGAGCAGCCCGGAGGCCCGTGCGATCGACGCCTGCGGATCCTTGAGGTAGTGGCCGAACGCGGGTTGCGTGTTGGCGCGGGTGGGCACTAGGCGCAGACCGTCGGTGCCTCGCGCTGTGAACCGGTCGCCGAGGAACATCTCGATCGCCGCATGGCCCTGATATTCGAAGGGCTCGGGGGGCATCGTGATCCACGCGTCGTCAGTGAGCAGCGAGAGCACGCGCTTGACGTCGCCGCTTTCGAAGGCGTCTGCGAACCCTCCCACAAGCGCAAGCTCACGCGGTGAGCGGGGCAGCGGCGCGCGTTCGCGCTCGCCCGGCAGACCGGCCTCGAGGGCGGCCCGCGCGCGCTGCAGCGCGCTGTTCACTGACACCTCGCTGGTCGCGAGCATGTCCGCGACCTCGGCGGCGCGGAAGCCGAGCACATCGCGCAGCACGAGCACCGCGCGTTGTCGCGGCGGCATGCGCTGGAGGGCGGTGACGAGGGCCAGCCCCACCGCCTCCCTGGTCTCATATCTTGCTTCGGGCCCCGCGGCCGCGTCTGACACCCCCTCGAGCAGCGTGTCCGGGTAGGGCTCGAGCCAGAGCGGCTCGCCTCGGCGGGTCGGCTCCGGCGGCTCGAACGGGAGCCCGGGCGTCTCGCGCGGGCGACGGGAGTTGTCGCGCAGGGCGTTCAGGCAGCGGTTGGTGGCGATGCGATACAGCCACGCGCGGACCGACGCGCGCTCCTGGAACTGCTCGAGCCCGCGCCAGGCCGATAGCAGTGTCTCCTGCAGGGCATCCTCGGCGTCCTGCACAGAACCGAGGATGCGGTAGCAGTGAAGCTGCAGTTCGCGCCGGTAGGGATCGGTCAGCGCACTGAACGCGTCCTCGTCCCCAGCGCGGGCCAGCGCAAGTGACATCTCGGTCACCGCGCCATCCTCGCAAAGTCGTCTCGGTCCACGCGCACGTGATGGTGATGACACCACTGCCGCCCGAAAGTCATCGGTGAGTTCGTGCCACGCACGGTGTCTCAATCAGCAGCGCCATCCACAGACCAACAGGAGGCAACCGATGACCGGCGGCAGGCACACGAATACGAAGTCGACGTCAACCTGGGTTCTCGCGCTGACGGCGGTGGGGTCGCTGATGGTCGCGCTGGACGTGACCGTCGTAGCCACCGCCCTGAGCACGATCAAGGTCGAGCTGGGCGCATCGGTCGAGCAGCTCGAATGGATGGTCAACGCCTACGTGCTGAGCTTCGCGGTTCTGCTGATGACCGCCGCGGCGCTGGGAGACCGCTTCGGGCGCCGGCGACTGTTCATTGTCGGGCTCGGGCTGTTCGCCGCCGCGTCGGCGGTGTGCGCGCTGGCGCCCGGCATCGGGGCGCTGATCGCCGCCCGCGCAGTTCAGGGGGCGGGGGCGGCCCTAGTGGCACCGCTTGCGCTGGCCCTGCTCAGCGCCGCCTTCCCGCCGGAGCGCCGGGCCTGGGCGCTGGGCGTCTACAGCGCCGTGACCGGCCTGGCCGTGCTCGGTGGCCCGGTGATCGGCGGCGCCATCACGCAGGGCATCGCATGGCAGTGGATCTTCTGGCTGAACGTCCCCATCGGATTGCTCACCGCGACCCTGGCGGTCAGGCGCATCGAGGAGAGCTTCGGCCCCCGCACCGCCCTTGACATCCCCGGCGTCGTGCTCGCCACGGGCGCCGCCCTCGGCGTGGTCTGGGGGCTCGTCCGTGGCAACCCGGTGGGCTGGGGCAGCGCCGAGGTGATGGGCTCGCTGGTGCTCGGGGTGCTGTTCGCGGCGGCGTTCGTGGCCTGGGAGCGGCGCGCGAGCGCACCGATGCTGCCGCTGCACCTGTTCGGCTCCCGCGCCTTTTCGGCGGCCAACGCGGCGACCTACTTTCTCTCAGCGTCACTGTTCGGCGCCGTTTACTTCATGGCCCAGTTCCTGCAGATCGCCCAGCACCGAGGCCCCCTTGAGGCGGGTCTGGGGCTACTGCCCTGGACGGCCACGCTCTTCTTCGTCGCTCCCATCGCCGGGAGCAGCATCGGGCGCATCGGGGAACGACCGCTGATCGTGGGGGGCCTGAGCCTGCAGGCCGCTGGGATGGCCTGGATCGCGCTGATCGCAGAACCGCACCTGGCCTACACGCACCTCATCGCCCCGTTCATCATCGCCGGCGCCGGCATCTCGATGGCCATCCCCGCGACCCAGAGCGCGGTCATCGGCTCCGTCTCACCGCAGTACATCGGCAGGGCGTCGGGGACCTTCACCACGGTGCGCCAGCTCGGCGGGGCGTTCGGGGTGGCGATCCTCGTCGCCGCGTTCGCCGCTGCCGGCAGCTACGCCACAGCCCAGGCGTTCAGCGACGGGTTCGCGCTCGCGATCGGCCTCGCCGGCGCCCTGTCGCTGGCGGGCGCGCTGGCGGGCATGCTCGTACCCGGGCGGTGCAGAGCAACCAATCCCGCCGCCCTGATGCCCCGCGCCGACTCGACTGCAGTTCGGCCGGCGACCGCGCGGTCGCCGGCGCTAAATGCGCAGGGTCTGGCCGGGCAGGATCAGGTTGGGATCGCCGGTGCCGATGCGGCCCTGGTTCATATCCCACAGGCGCCGCACCTCGGCGTTGATACGCGCCTGCGAGGCGTCACCGGCCAGCCGACCGCGAGCGATTGACCACAGCGAGTCGCCGCGGCGAACCGTCAGCGTCTTCGGTCCGCCCGGGCGCCCGACCGAAGCCCGGGGACCGACCCGCGCGCTGCGCGTGAGCGGCGCGCCGCGGTCGGTGACCGTAACCACACGCGTGCGCTGACCGCGGGTGCCGACCACCAGGGCGGTGACCGCGTCGCCGGCCGCCAGGGTTACCCGGCCCTTGACCAGCGGCGCGGTGTCACCCGGCTTGACGGCCACCAGCTCATAGCTACCGGGCTTGACCGTCGTGAAGGCCGTGGCCTGGGAGAAGGCGACCCCGCGGGCCACGGTGCGACCATCGAGCTGTAGATCGGGCGACCCGAGCTCGGGCGCGGCGTGAACCATGCGCAACAGGCTCATGCCCGCGCGAGCACCCTGGTCGCGGTAGATGCCCAGCGCCGCTCCCGCGCCCTTGGCCAGCACCACGATCGTATAGGTGGCGTTCTTCAGGGTGGCGCTGCCGTGCGCGAGCACCTTGCCGGCGCCGGTCAGCTTCCACGTGAAGGAGCCCGCCCGACGCTGCGGTGCTGGGTGCTGCGGGCGAAGGACGCCTGGCCCAGATCGGTGGTCGTGCCCTGCCCGCTGAGCTGCAGGTGAGCGGGCCCGGCGCCGGGCACCGCGTGCACGAAACGGACCAGCGCCTTGGCCAGCGCCTGCACCGGCCACACGCCGAGCACGAGAACGGCGCTCACCAGAGATGCGAAACTCCGTCGCATGTGCTTGCCCCCTTCCATGGCCGACTGAGTGTACCGGTCCAATCTGCGCTGAGCAGCGTTATCCAGGCCATGGACGTCGCCTCACGCCGGCTCATCGGCGCCATCGCCCAGCTGGGGCCGGCCGACCGCGCCCTGCTCAACCTGTGGGTGCAGCGCGGCATGGACGACAGGGCGATCGCGCGCCTGTCCAGCGCGCCCAGCGAAGCCGTCGCCGAACGCCGCCAGGCGCTGGTAGGCGAGCTTGCCGAACATCTGGGCCTCGCGCCCGCTGACGTCCTCGCGGCGCTGGAGCGCATGTCCCGCGACGAGGAGCCTGACGCACCGCAACCGAACGGCGCGCGACGGACAGCTTCGGGCGATGGCGCGCGCGCAGACCGCCGCCGCGCGCCGCCTCCGCGCCCAGGGCCAAAACCGCGCGCGCATCGTGCCTCCTTCGATCCCGACCGCGCGGTGCACGACCCGCCGCCGCGCGGTCGCACCGCCGAGCCGGGATCGCCACCATCCCCGGTATCGGCGCCGCCGCCGGCTCCCGACCAGACGGCGCCTGACCGCGCCGCGCCCCGCACCCACGCGCGCCGCGCGACACCGCGGCGGGCGCTCCTCATCGCAACCCTGCTCGTCGTGCTCGCGACGGTAGTGGTCGTGGTCACCCAGAGCTCAAGCGGTGGACGTGCCCCGAGCCGCACGAGCGCGTCGTCTCCCCCGCCTGCGCCGGGTCAGACCCCCGCCTTGCCGCCGTCAGCGGCGTCGCGTCGGGCGCTGCGGCCGCTGCCGGGCATCGCCTGGCACGGACGCGCCGCGGTCACCCTCACCGGGTCCCCGGGCCGGCCGTCCCTGAACATCTCGGTCACGGCGCTCACGTCGCTGCGCCGCGACCACTACGAGGCGTGGCTCTACAACTCGATCAGCGACGCGGTACCGCTGGGCAAGCTTGTCGCGCCCGTCGCCCGCCTGCACGCGGCGCTCCCGACCGACTACCGGCGCTACGCCTTCGTGGACGTCTCCCTGCAGGGGCCGCGCAGCGGACCGAATCACAGCGGACAGTCGGTCCTGCGCGCCCCGCTTCCCTGACCGGCGGTAGCGCACGGGACGAGTCCACGCCGGCGCCTTGGCGCGCTGACGGGCGCTCAGCTTCCCAGCCGCTGCTGGACCTGACCAGCCGTGGCGCTGATGACCAGAGCGGCCGCCACGAGCACCACGAGGATGAGCACGAACACCGCGACCGTGATGCGCAGCACGCGCCGCATGTCGCGCAGCGAATCGTTGATCTCCCCCAAAAGCGCGATCGCGGGATCGCCGCTCACACCCGAACCCAAACCCGGGGCCGGCCCGGCACCCCCGCCACCCGGCGTCGCGTCGGCGCGCCGATCGACCTCAGCCATTCGTGTTCCGCTCGTGCCCACCCATGGTCAGACCGACCCTAGAGCAGCCACGAGGTGGGCCCGTCACCCAAGGCGAGCGACCGCCGGGTCATCCGCCTGCGGACGGTACCCGGCCACCCGCCGGATTGGTGGCCAACCAGGCGTTGATGGCGGCGAACTGCTGGTCGCTGACGATGGCGGGCGGGAACAGACCCTGTCCGTGCTTGCGGCGAAAGGTCGCAGCTCCCGGCCTCCGGACAGCGGGGGACCGCGCTGGCCCTGCGCCTGCATGCCGTGGCAGGCGGCGCAGCCCAGGCCGCTCTGAAACGCCTGCCGACCGGCGCGTGCCGGCGGCGTGCCGGACGCCAGGGCGACCGCGAGCTGCTCGGCACCCTGGGCCGAGCGGGCGAGCTCACCCCCGCTGCTCACGCCAACCGCCTGTTGATAGGTCATCTGGCCACCCAGCCAGCCCATCGCGGCCACCGCTGCGAACAGGACCACGCCCGCCCCAGCCGGCGTCGCGAACCTAGCGCGTTCCCCGCGCCGCCAGACGACCAGGCGCCGCGCCCCGAGGCCGAGCAGGACCAGGCCCGTGACGATGCCCAAATAGAGGTGAAGGCTGCCCAGGGCGGCGTCTGAGCCGCGCAGCGTGGTCTTGGCCTGGCCGTTCACGAGCAGGCCGCTCAGCCCCGCCAGGGCGATCCCGGCAAAGCTCGCGGCAAACGCCCACTGCTCGGCGCGGCGCACCTGTTCGCCCCCGATGCCCCGCCAGGCCAGCACGCTCAGCAGCGCCAGCACCCCCAGGGCGACGATGGGAAGGTGAGTCAGGGCCCCGTGCAGCTCGGGCAGCGAGAGCACGGTGGCCGCTGGCGCTGCCGCAGTCCCCTGGGCATCCATCCCGCGCACAATCTCCGGCGATGCGCTGAAGCTAACGCCGCGCGGGACTTACTTAGATGTTTCTCACGTTCAGCGCGCGCCGGCGGCCCTGCACCCCGGCGACAGGCCACGCTCAGAGCCCGGAGATCTCCTCGAGCAATGACTGACCGTGACGCGCACAGAACGATGGCCCGATGCCGCGAATGGCCAGTAGCGAACGCTCGTCGCGCGGGCGGCGACGCAGGACCTCCTCCAGGGCGGCGTTGGTGGCCACCGTGTAGGCCGGCTTGCCCTCGGCGCGCGCGTGCCGCCACGCCTTCAGGCGCTCGAGCTGATCGCCGTCCACCGCCGCCAACGCCTGGGGGTCCGCCCCGAATACGGGCGCGGGGCGCGCCTCCGCTGAGCGTCCACCGTCTCTGGTTCCACTCCCTGCGCGCCGCGACCGGGCGCGTCCGGATGCCACCTCGACGGTGGCCAGGGCGAGCGAGGGATCGGGATCGCATACGTCACAGCAGCGCCCGGTGGGTGCCCCGGCCTCGCGATCGCCGAAATGGTCAAGCAGCTGGCGGCGGCGGCAGACCGACTGGGTCATGAAGCGCTCGATCGCCCGGTAGGCCTCCCACCCGCGGTCGCGCGCCACCTGTAGGGCCCGATGAGCCGCGCCCGCGTCCAGTCCGGCGCTCATGGTCATGCGCACCCGCCCGCCCGCGGCCGGGTCCAGGCGCACCGCGCCCGCGCGCTCGGCCACCGACAGCAGCACGCGCTCGTCGTCTGCGGGCGGCTCGCGCTCGAGCACGCCTGACTGGGCCTGTGCGGCCAGACGCGCGACGAAGCGCTGGACGTCGGCCACGCTCATGTCGCGCTCGGTGTTGAAGCGGATCAGGCGTCCGAGGTCATAGCGGGCGGCGAGCAGCAGCGCCGCCGCCGGACGCCCGTCGCGTCCCGCGCGTCCGGCCTCCTGGTAGTAGGCCTCCAGGCTGGTGGGCACCGCCCAGTGCGCGACGGTGCGCACGTCGGCCTTGTCCACGCCCATGCCGAAGGCGTTGGTGGCCACCACCACCGGGGCGCGGCCGTCCATGAACGCCTCCTGGCTGGCACGCCGCGTCTCGGGGGCCAGCCCCGCGTGATAGGGCGCGGCGCGGATCCCCTGGGCGCTGATGAACTCACACACCGCCTCGGTGTCGCGCCGGGTGCCGCAGTAGACGATCGCGGGCAGCCCGTCCGGGTCGCGCAGGCGATGCAGCAGCGCGCCGCGCTTGCGGGCCATGGCGCCCTTGCCCTCCACGGCCACGACATCGAAGGTGAGGTTGGGCCGGTCAAAGCCCGAGCGCACGGAGATCGGCTGGCGCAGTCCCAGGCGGCGCTCGATCTCCTGGGCCACGCGCGTGGTCGCCGTGGCGGTGGCCGCCATCACCGGGGGTCGGCCGAGCTCGGCGATCGCGCGGTGCAGGCGCAGGTAGTCAGGCCGAAAGTCGTGGCCCCACTCGGCCACGCAGTGCGCCTCGTCGACCACGAACAGCGCTACGCGCCGGGCGGCGAGCGCGGCGGCGAACGCCGGTGAGGCAAAGCGCTCGGGCGCGGCGAGGACGAGCTGAGTGAGTCCGCTGCGGATCTCGCTCAGGGCGCGGGCGTTGTGACCCTCGGCCATCCCGGAGGCCAGCATCGTGGCCGGGACACCCGCCGCGTGCAGACGGCGCAGCTGATCGGTCATGAGCGCGATCAGCGGGCTGACGACCACCACCAGACCGCGGCGCGCCAGGGCGGGCAACTGATAGCAGAGCGACTTTCCCCCGCCCGTGGGCATGACCACCAGGCTGTCGCGCCCCTCCAGCGCGGCGGCGACGGCCTCACGCTGACCGGGACGAAAGGCGGCCAGCCCGAACTCGGCCAGCAGCGCCTCGGGACTGGGCGGTGGCCCCAGGGGCTCGGCGTCGACCGAACCGGCGCCCAGGCCCTGCAGCAGCTCGCTCTGCGCACCCGGGTCAAGGACGGCCGCCTGCGCGTCGAACGGCCCGCCCGGCGATGGCGCCGCAGCGCCGCCCAGCAGGCGCCCGAGCTCGACGGCCGGCCCGCGCAGGGCCTCACGCTCGGTGGCGCCCGCCGCCGACCAGCGCGCGCGGGCGTCGGCCAGCACGCCGCGCGCGCGGGCCTGGGCCAGCCCGTCGGCAGGGTCATCGTCCAGCGCTCCGCGTACCTGCTCAATGAGGGTCAGCAGCTCGCTCACCCGGACAACGCTAGCCGTCGCCGCGGAGGGCCTGACGGCGTCAGCCCCCGGCCGGAAGCAGGGCGTCGGTGCCGTAGCGCGCGGGGCTGACCGGGCGAGACATGAGCCGGTGGGCCACCATCCAGGCCGACAGGGCACGGACGGACTCGGGGCGCAGGGTGCCGAAGGGCACACCGCGAGCCGCGAACAGCGGCAGGTAGGTGCTCAGCGAGGCCCGGGTGAGCGCGGGCGCCAGCCCCGGGTTCAGCCGCAGGAGGTCGCCCAGGGCGCGTGCGGGCGCGTGCAGGGTCTGCTCATAGCCGCGCACCGTGGCCGCCACCAGGGCTCGCGCCAGCCCCGCGCGGGTGGCGAGGGTCCGGCGCGTCGTGAACAGCACGAGCCCGGGGTAGGCGGGACCGCCGTGCTCGTCGAGGCGAAAGACGGTGACCGGGTGGCCCTGCACCTGCAGGGCGACGCCGTCGGCGGGCCAGAAGCCGGTGAAGGCCTGCAGGCGCCCGGCGAGCAGGGCCGCCGCTCCGTCGAAGCCGATCGTCCGCACGTGCAGGCGGGCCGGGTCGCCGTGGGCCGAGGACACCACGGTGTCAAGCACAGCGGTGTCCGAGGGCACGCCGGTGATCCCCACGGTGCGTCCCTGCAGGGCCGCGGGAGAGCGCAGGTGCTCGGAGGCCAGGGCGATCAGGCCCCCCAGGGGACGCTGGGCTATGGCCATGATGGCCACCGCGTCGCCGCCGGCGGCGATCGCCCGCGCCACATCGCTGCCGTCAGCCAGGCCGAAGTCCGCGCGTCCGGAGGCCACCAGGGCCAGGGGGTCGGTCGTGCTGCCGGGCGGCTCCACGTGCAGGTCCACCCCCCGGGCGCGGTAGAGCCCGGCGGCCAGGGCGTGGTAGATCCCGGCGTGCACCGCGTTGGGGGTGAAGTCGAGCACCAGCGTGGCCGCCTGCGCGCGGACCGCCGGCCCCCTCCCCGCCGCCGACCGCGCCGAGGTACCGCACGCGCTCAGGCCCAGCGCCGACACGGCGCCGAGGACCACCACCACGACCCACAGGCGCTGGGCCGACGGCGTCGCGGCCCGCACCCGCCGGCCCGAGGGCACCGCGACCCGTAGGCGCCCGGCCCGCAGCCGCGTCCCCGATCGGCGCCTACCCGAGGCTCCCCCTCGGCTCACCGACCGGCCGAGCGCAGCGCGGCGAGCAGGGTCGACTCGCTCTGCGGGCCGCGCAGTGTGCGTGCCACGGCACCCTTGGCGTCCAGCACGTAGGTGACGGGCACGTCGCGGGCAGTGCGTACGCCATAGCGCCGGCCCACGACGCCGTGGACGTCGAGCAGGTTGGCAAAGCTCCAGCGATGGTGGGCCACGAAGCGCCGTGCCGCCCTGCGGTTCAGGTCATACCCGATGCCCACGATCCGCCCGTGAGCCGCGGGCGACCGGGCGGCGCGCTGCAGCGGGGCGGCCTCGCGTCCGCTGGCGGTATCGGCGTTCCAGAAGCTGATGAGTGCCGGATGGCCGCGCAGGCCGCTCAGCGTGACGCGCGGGCCGATCAACACGTCGGTCGGCAGGGCGGCCGCCTTGGGACGATCACTTTCGTGAAACACCCGCGTCACCGCGTGGCGCACGCTGGTGGCCGCGTGCTTGACGGCGTGGCGCACGCCGGGTGCGATCGCGTAGGCCAGCAGTGCGGCGGCCATGCCCACCACGGCCGCCAGCACGGCCAGCCGGGGACGTGTCACCGCGGCGCCGCTGCGCGTGTGGGTCGGCGGGATGAAGGGAGCGAGGGGCACGGCCCCTCAACCTAGTAGACGCCCGGGGCCACCGGGGTTGACCCTCGCCTCACGTCTGGCCCCTGCCGGCGCGGGGCGGGCTCAGCGTCAGGGCACGGGCTCAGCGTCAGGGCCCGAGGCTCGGCGTCAGGGCCCGAGGCTCGCCGACAGGCGGTGGTGCAACTCGTCGACCTCCGCCGCGGAGAGGCGAGCCGGGCGGCGCTGCAGGTGGCGGCTGAGCATGCGGGCGGGCACCACGCGCACTCCCCTGCGCCGTCCGCCCGGGTTGTCCACCCAGGCCGTCGAGTAGACAAGCAGCGGCTCGGCCCGGACGCCGGCGAGCTCCTCGACCCGCTGGCGCTGCTCATGCACCTGGCGGATTAGCCCTCCGTGCAGGTTGCGCACCTGCACGGGTCCGGCGTGGCTCTTGGTCTCGACGGTGAACAGCCCGGGAGGGCCGACGAGCACATGGTCCACGTTGCCGTGCTGCAGGTGGGCGTCGTGAATCACGTGCCAGCCGAGGGGGACGAGGTCCTCGAGGATGGCGCCGACGTGCTCCTCGCCGTCGGCGCCCTGCTCGCGACGGTGCACGAGCGGAAGCGCCCAGTGGCTGACGGCGAAGCACCCGCACAGCAGCAGGACCTCCGAGGCCTCGAAGATGAGGTGGTGCAGGCCGAAGGCACGGCCCATGAGGTCGGTTAGCACCGCGAACAGGCCGAGCAGGAGCAGGCAGTGCATGCGCAGGCGGCGAGCCGAGGAGCGTGCATAGTGTCCCGCGGGCCGCCGCGCGCGGCCGCGCGTCAGGCTGATCTGAAGGTCCACCCTAGGCTCATCGGCCGCGCCCGGTGCCCTGCTTGAGCTCAAGCCGCCGCGACTCGTCAGGTGCGCGGCCCTGGCGGCCTTTGCGCGACAGACGAATGCCGACCCACGGGCGGCCCGCGGAGGCCAGGCCGTAGCGTTAGTCCCATGCCCGAGGTGATCCTGCCGGTACTCGACGAGGCGCAGGCCATTCCCGCCGTGCTGGGCGCCCTGCCCCCCGGGTGGACGGCGATCGTGGCCGACAACGGGTCGCGCGACGGCTCGGGCGCGCTGGCCGCGTCGCTGGGAGCACGGGTGGTGCACGAACCGCGCCGCGGGTTCGGCGCCGCCTGCCACGCCGGGCTGCTGCACGCTCGCGAGGACGTGGTGGCCTTCATGGATTGCGATGGCTCGATGCTGCCTGGGGAGCTCGTCGCCCTCACTGAGCCTGTGATCGCCGCGGAAGCCGACCTCGTGCTCGGCCGCCGGCGGCCCACCGCGGGGTCCTGGCCCGCGCACGCCCGCACGGCCAACGCGCTGCTGGCGCTGGTGCTGCGCGCGCGCAGCGGCGTGGCTCTGCGCGATCTGGGGCCCATGCGCGTCGCCCGCCGCCAGGCGCTGCTGGACCTCGATCTGCGCGATCGCGCCTTCGGGTACCCGCTGGAGATGGTGCTGCGTGCCGCCCGCGCGGGCTGGCGCATCGAGGAGCTCCCCATCACCTACCTGCCGCGCACCGGGCGCTCGAAGGTCACGGGCACGGTGCGAGGCAGCTTGCGCACGGTGCGCGACATGTCCCGTGTGCTGGCCACCACGCGCGCGTCGTGATCCTGATCACCGGGGGCGCCGGCTTCATCGGCTCACACGTGGGCGACGCCCTGCTCGCCGCCGGCCATCCGGTGCGCATCCTGGACGCGCTGCTGCCCGCCGTTCACGACCGGGCGCCCGACTACCTACCGCCAGAGGCCGAGCTCGTACACGGCGACGTGCGCAATCGCGACACGGTGCGCCGCGCCCTGGACGGAGTCGAGCACGTGTGCCACCAGGCGGCCATGGTGGGAATGGGCGGCGACTTCGCCGACGTGACCGACTACGTCGCCCACAACGACGCGGGTACCGCGGTGCTGCTCGCCGAGCTCGCCGCGGCGCGATTCGCCGGTCGCCTGATCCTCGCCTCGAGCATGGTCGTCTACGGCGAGGGACGCTATGAGTGCCCGCACGACGGGACGGTGCGCCCCGGCCCGCGCCGCCTGTCCGACCTGCGCGCGGGCCGCTTCGAACCCACCTGCCCGCACTGCGCGCGCGAGCTGGCCCCCGCCGCGGTGCCCGAGGACGCCCCGCTTGATCCGCGCAACGTCTACGCGGCCACCAAGGTTCATCAGGAGCACTTGTGCCTCGCGCTGGCGCGCGAGCGGGGCGTCTCCGTCTGCGCCCTGCGCTACCACAACGTCTACGGGCCGCGTATGCCCCGCGACACGCCCTACGCGGGCGTGGCCGCGCTGTGGGCCAGCGCGCTGGCCCAGGGCGACGCGCCGCAGGTCTACGAGGACGGAGCCCAGCTGCGTGATTTCGTGCACGTGCGCGACGTGGCCCAGGCCAACGTGCTCGCCCTGACCGCGCCGCGGGCGGTGTCCGGCGCCTTCAATGTCGCCTCCGGGCAGCCGCGCAGCATCGGCGAGGTGGCCGGCGCCCTGACCGATGCCGCCGGTCCCAGCGCGCCACGCCCGCAGGTCAGCGGCCGCTTCCGCGCCGGCGACGTGCGCCACGTGTTCGCCTCACCCGAGCGGGCTGGACGCGAGCTGGGCTTCAGAGCCCAGGAGGACTTCGCCACCGGCATGCGCGAGCTGGCCGGCGCCGCGGTGCCGCGTTAGCGCTCTTGACTCCGCGCGCGGCGCTTGCCCCGGCGCGCCCGCACCCGGCTGAGCGCGTAGGCCAGCGCCGAGGCGCCCAGGACCACCGCGCAGGTGATCGCGTAGCGGACCAGGTAGCGATCCTGGGTGGAGCCGCTGGCCACGTGGTAGGTGGCCGACCCCAAGCGCGCGATCTCGGGGAGGAAGGCGATCCCGAGGATCGCGCAGATCACCAGCGGCACCCGCACGTAGACCCAGCCGGGCGAGCGCCGCGGCGCGGCCGACAACGACGAAGACGACGACGACGACGCCGTGAGGCGACGCCCGACAACGTCCAGCAGCGTGTAAAGCGGCAGCACCACGAGGTCATGCACGACGATCGCCCCGACGAACCACAGGAGCACGCGCATGCTGTCCGGACCGGGGAGGTCAAACCAGTGCACGATCGCCTCGGCGCTCACGGCCAGGCTGACCAGCAGCGCCACCAGGTGCACGGGTCCGGCGCCGTAGAAGCGGCGCAGCGCGCTCACCGCGCCCGCCCGGCACCGAGGCTCACGCCGCCCACCGCGCGCTCATCGGTCCTGGGCCGCGCGGAAGGTCATCGCAGAGACCCACTTGGTGCAGTGCACGCCGGGCAGCGCGGGGCCGATGATGCGCGCCGGGTAGCCGTGGTCGGGTGAGAGCTCGGCGCCGTTGACCCGCAGCGCGAGCAGGGTGCGAACGTCGGTCGTCTGCTCAGAGCTCAGGGTGGCGCGGGAGAACAGGCCGTTCCTCTCCATCGAAACGTTGTCCAGGGTGAGCCGGCCGGCCATGCCGGCCGCCGCGGCGAGATCGGCGACACGCACGCCCGTCCAGCGCTGCGTGGTCGACCAGCCCTCCACGCAGGCGATGGGCAGATCGTAGGAGTGCTGGGGCATGGCCAGCAGCTGAGCGCGGCTGAGGTGCAGGCGGTGAGCGCCGGTGATGAGCAGCGTCCAACCCGCGCCCGCGTCGGCCGCCCGGATCTGGGCGGCGGCGGCGGTGCGATTGACCTGAAAGCCGTTGGGACCGGGCGCCGCCCGGTCACGCGGACCCAAGAAGGCCAGGGTCCGCAGGGGTCCGCCGATCGCGTCGCCCGCGCCCTGCAGACCCAGCAGAGCCGAGCTCGCCGCGGCGGTGCCCAGCAGGGCGCGGCGCGACATGGTGGCCGGGGCCGGGTCACGGGCGACCAGGCCCCCGGTGGACACCAGGCCCTCGCTTCCCTGCTCACCCGGCGGCTCGGCCCGGGTCTGGGCCAGGCTCTCGCGCAGCGGCGCCAGGCCCCGACGCGCGGCCAGCGAGCGGCGCATGGTTCCCACGCGCAGCGCCGCGTGCAGCGCGAAGGCCGCGCTGAACACCCACGCACCGTAGTAGTGCGCATCGGTGAAGAAGAAGTGAAAGATGTAGGCGTACTGGATGTTCAGGATCCCGGTCGCCAATTCGAACAGGGCGCCACCGACCAGCAGCCCGGTCGACAACCGCTCGAGGACCTGCGCGGGGGTCCGCCCCGGCGGCCACTCAAAGAGCTTGGGGATGACCGACCACAGCTTGAAGAGCACGATCGGGAACACGGCCAGGCCCACCGTCACGTGCAGTCCCTCGGTGAACGCGTACAGCCAACTCGGGTGCGTGGGCCAGGGAAACAGGTAGACGTCCAGGGGACCGAGGTGACGTCCGACGGCGTTATCGCCCAGCCGCGGACCGTAGGCGTCGTTGGAGAGAAAGCCGGTCACGGCCACGACGGGAATGCCGATCAGCAGCACCAGCCCGAGCAGCGACGTGAGCCACGGACCGCGCAGCGGACTGCGCCAGAAGCCCGCCCGAAAGGGACCCGGGGGCGGGTGCTCGGCGTCGGGGAAGCGCAGGCGCATGCGCGCCCAGCGTGTCAGAGACAACGGCGCCGGCGGGCCGGTGGCGCCATCAGTTAATCCTCTGTTCAGAGACGGCGGCCGGTGAGAGCACGGCCCGCGTCACGGTGTGGGTGACGCACAGACCGCGGGATGGCTTTATCTGAATATGAGTAAAAAGGTATAGCCGCAGTCACGGCGCACCGCCGCGCACGGCATCGCCGTCAGGCCGTGTGACCCGCCCCAGGCAGGCGCAAGCGCACGTGCGTGCCCAGCGGCGCGTCGGCCATCCAGATGCGCCCCCCGTGGGCCTCCACGATGGCCCGGGCGATGGCCAGCCCCAGGCCCGCGCTGCCGTCGCTGCGCGCGCTGCGCCCCGGGCCCTGGACGAAGGGCGTGAACATGCGCTCGCGCTCGGGCGCCGGGATGCCCTCCCCCGTGTCGGCCACCTCGATCTCCACCTCGTCGCGGGCCGGGCGGGCGCGCACGGTAACGCTGCCGTCGGCCGGGGTGTGGCGAATGGCGTTATGGATCAGGTTGAACAGCACGCGCTGGATCTGCTCGGGGTTGGCCCGCGCGAACTGCAGCCCACCGGAGAGCTCGGCGAGCATCGACACCGAGCGCGCCTCGGCCTCGGGACGCATGGCCTCGACGGTCTCGTGCACGAGCTCGGCTAGGCCGACCCGCTCCATGGTCCAGGTGATCTGCCCGGACTCAAGGCGCGAGAGCTCGAACAGATCGTCGATCAGGCTCCCCAGAGCACGCACGTGGGTGCCCATGCGCGACACGTACTCGCGCCGCGTGGCGGCGTCGACCAGGTCGTCGTCCAGCGCGTCGCTGAGCAGGCGCAGCGAGGTGATGGGCGTGCGCAGGTCGTGGGACACCGAGCGGATCAGGTCGCGCCGCGCGTCCTCAGCCATGCGATGGGCGCGCTCCTGCGCTCCCAGGCGGGTCGCCACCGCCTCGAGCTCGCCCGCCAGCTGCGCCAGCTCGCCGCCCCCGCCCACGCGCACGCTGATGTCGCGCCGCCCGCCGGCGATCGCGCGCAGGCCTGTGCCCACCGCATCCAGATCGGAGAGCATGCGCCGCGCGACCGTGCGCGCGCCCCACGCGCCCAGCGCCCCGGCGTACGCGGCCACCACCGCGACGAACAGGGCATCCTGCGCCGAGCTGGTCATGAGCGCCGCGAACAGCCCGGCCGAGAGCAGCAGCTGGCCCACCACGATCGCGCCGGCCAGGCGCAGCTGACGGGCCACGCTGCCCAGGTGCGAGCGGCGCGCGATCAAGCCCTCGATGACCAGCACGGTGGCCACGCCCACCGGGGCCAGGATGGCCGCGGTGGTCACGCCCGCGTGGGTGCCGAAGGTGAACAGGGACAGCAGGCCGGCGCCGAGGGCCATGCCCACGGCCAGCGTCAGTCCGCTCGCCAGGCGGCGGGCCGACGCGCTCACGGCGCGAAGCGGTAGCCGACGCCCCACACCGTCTCCAGGAAGCGCGGGCGTTCGGGGTCGGGCTCGATCTTGGCGCGCAGGCGGCGCACGTGGACGGTGACCGTCGACGTGTCGGTGTAAAACGAGTACTGCCATACGCGGTCCATCAGGCTGTGGCGGGTAAACGCCTGCCCCGGGTGGCGGGCCAGGAACAGCAGCAGGTCAAACTCGCGCTGGGTCAGGGCGACCTCACCTCCGGCCACCGTCACCCGCCGTGCCACCGGATCGACCTCGAGCCCGTCGAAGCACAGCGGCGGCTCGGTGTCGGGCTCGCTGGGCACCCGGCGCAGCACGGCGTCCACGCGCGCCACCAGTTCGGCGCCGGAGAAGGGCTTGACCACGTAGTCGTCGGCGCCCAGGCGCAGTCCGACCACGCGGTCGGTCTCCTCACCGCGCGCGGTGAGCAGGATCACCGCGACGCGGCCGCGGTGAACTTCGCGGATGCGGCGCATGACCTCCAGCCCGTCGACACCGGGGAGCATGAGGTCGAGCACGACAAGATCGGGGCGGTGGTCGGCGATCTGGCGCAGAGCCTGCGCCCCGTCGGCGGCGACCGCGACCTGGTAGCCCGCGCGTTGCAGGTAGCGGCCGACCACCTCGGCGATGGTCGGCTCGTCGTCGACCACGAGCACCGTTCCGCGCACGTGCCCGTTGCCGGCCATGGCATGCGTGCTCATCGCGGTCAGTGTCCCACCGGTTGCTGGCCCGCAAGGCGCGGGCGCGAACGGTTCACCGAACGTTCATGTGGGCCCGGGCGTCAGCGTTTTGTAATAGGAGCGCTCCGGGCGGCCGCTAGGTTCACGCAGGTGACCGCGCAGTCTGCAGACGGGCCGGTGCGAGGTGGCGTGCGGCCCACCGCCGCGCCTGCCCTCGTCGTCCTCGCCAAGGCTCCCGTCGCCGGTCTGAGCAAGACGCGGCTGTGTCCCCCCTGCCAGCCCGAGCAGGCCGCCGCGCTGGCCGAGGGCGCTCTATGGGACACCCTGACCGCCGTCCTGGCCACCCCGGCCCGCCGTCACGTGCTCGTTCTGGAAGGCGAACCAGGGCCGTGGCTACCGCCCGGCCTGACCCTCCTGGTCCAGCGCGCAGAAGGGCTGGCCGCGCGCCTGAGCGCAGCCTTTGACGACGTCGGCGAGTCGGCGCTGCTCATCGGGATGGATACGCCGCAGGTGACGGCGCCGCTGTTGACCCGCTCGCTCCAGGCCCTCGGCGACCCGCGCCACGACGCCGCGCTCGGCCTCACCGCCGACGGCGGCTACTGGGCCATCGGCCTGCGCCGGCCCGACGCCCGGGTGTTCGAAGGCGTGCCCATGAGCAGCCCGCACACCGGTCGCGCCCAGCACGAGCGCCTGCGCGAGCTGGGCCTGCGCACGGCCCTGCTGCCCTCGCTGCGCGACGTGGACAGCTTCGCCGACGCCCGGCACGTGGGGGCGAGCCTCTCGGCGGGTCGCTTCGTGCGCGCGCTGGCCCTGGTTCAGGGGCAGCTGAGCGCCGGCGCCCCATGAGCCACCCCGTCGCGGTGCAGGCAAGCGCGCTGGACGTCTACGGTCGCGGTCTGCTGCAGGCGGCGCACCAGCCGAACGCGCACAGCCCGGTGCAGGCGATCAGCGAGTGCGGGCAGCGGCTGCCCCTGGCCCTGGCCCGCTACGCGGGGCGGCCCACCGCCGAGGAGCAGGCGCTGCTCGTGCGCGCAGTGGGACCGGTGCTCGACGTGGGCTGTGGCCCGGCCCGTCACGTGGTGGCCCTGACCCGTCGCGGGGTGGAGGCGGTCGGGGTCGACCTTTCGCCGACCGCCGTGCGCCTGGCCCGACGGCGCGGGGCCCGCGTGATCGAGGGGTCGGTCTTCGACCGCCTTCCGGGCGCCGGACGCTGGGCCACGGTGCTGCTGCTCGACGGCAACGTGGGCATCGGCGGGCGGCCGCAGGCGCTGCTCCAGCGCGTGGCCGCGCTCCTGCGCCCTGACGGCATCGTCCTGGTCGAGGTCGAGCCGGGCTCGATCGCCGCCTCGCGTCTGCGCGTGCGCCTGCACGACGGAATCACCGCCAGCGAGTGGTTTGCCTGGGGGCGGGTGGGGTCTGAGGACCTGGCGCCGCTGGCCGCAGCCGCGGGCCTGCTGGTGCGCGAGCGCTGGACGGCTGGCGGACGCACCTTTGCCGAGCTCGCACGGCAGGCGGTCAGCTCGCCGAACGGCCGGGGCGGCGCGTGGCGGACAGGCGGGACGGACGCGGGCGGGACGCACGCGTAGGAGGGCGGCGCTTTTTTTCAGTTGCGGGCGATACGCGTCAGCTGACCGTAGGCACCGACGAACCACGCGGCCACGGGCGTGAGGGTCACCCCCACCGGCGCGCGCGCCACCCCGACCTCGTCGCGCGGCTGTCCCGTCCGGGCATCCAGGCGCGTCGCGGAGTTGGCGACGCGACGCGCGACCCACACGTCGCGGTCATCGGCGGCCAGGGCGACCGGCGCGCCGGAGACCGGGGTGGGCGGTCCCGTCAGGCGGTGCGTCTTGGAGTCAACGCGCAACACCACCCCGCGTGTGCGGTCGGCCACCCATACCGAATGCGTGTTCACGGCCAGGGCGGTGGGCGTGGCGCCGACGCGCACCACGCCACCGAAGGGGCGACCGGTGGTCGCGTCCAGGGCGAGCACCTCACCCTGCCCGGGGAGCGCCACCCACAGCAGTCGTCGGCCGATCGCCACCGCGCCCGGGACACCGGGAAGACGGACGCGCACCTGGCGAGAGTCGGTCACGCGCATCAGCGCAGCCTGGCCGCGCAGCGCGACCCATGTGGTGTGACCGTCACGGGTGGCGATGGCCACCGCCGATCCCGGAAGGGACACCCGGCGCTGTGGTCCCGCGGCGGCCGGGGAGAGGGTCACGAGCTGGCTGCCGGCGGCGGCGACCAGCAGAGCGCCTCCGCCGGCCAGCAGATCGGGACGCAGGCCCAAGCCGATGCGCCGATGCATCGCCGCCGGATTGGCGTCGGCCACGCCCACCAGTGCGCTCTGGCTGGGGCTGGCGAGCCAGATGGTGCTGCCCACCGCCGTCAGGGCGCTGGCGGCGGTGGCGCCCGACACAGTCTGCGGACCGGCCCGGCGGTCACGCAGCGCCACGTAGAGGGCCGCGGGGGCGATGATCAGGGCGGCTATGACCGCGAGGACGGCCAGCGCGCGAGCGGGGCGGCGCGGCCTGCCGGGTGCGCTGCCGCGCGGCCCTGCGCGCTGCGGTCGCCCGACGCGGGGACCGCGGCCGCGACCGTAGACCACATAGCGCCCCGGCCCACCCGTGCCTGAGCCCGCGTCAGGCGGAAGCCGATCGTCGGCGGGGTGTGCCGCCGGCTCGGCCGGATCCGCGGGCAGCTCTGCCCCGTCCCGGGGCGGCTCGACGCCATCCGCGGGCAGCTCCGGGGCATGCGGAGGCAGCTCGGCCGCAAAGGCGCGCGCGCTTTCGCCGCGGGGACGCAGCCGATGGCCCGCGTCCCCTTCAGCCGGCTCGCGCCGTTGCGCGGAAGCGTCATCGTGGTGGCGAACATCGATGCCGTCACTGCCCCCGCCCGCAGGGGCGACCGGGTCCTCGAGAACGTCCGGCGGTGCCGCCTCCAGGGATGGCGGCGCTCGCGTCGCTCCCACGGCGCCCACGATGGCCGAAGCGAACGCCGCCGCCGACGCCGGTCGACGCTCGCGGTCTCTCTCCATCGCCGCCAGGATGACGTCGCTCAGCGCGAGGGGAACATCGGGACGTTGCTCGCGCACCGTCGGCGTGGCCGGTGAAAGGTGGGCCATCAGCTTGGCGGCAGGCTCCAGCGCGCGATAGGGGACCTCTCCCGTGAGCGTCCGGAAGAGCAGGCACCCCAATGCATAAACATCCGCGCGCGCGTCGATGTCGCCGCCCTCGATCTGTTCGGGCGCAACGTGGTCAAGGGTGCCCACCAGCGCCGAGGGAGCGGTCAGCCCGGCGGGATCGCTCACGTGCCGGGTGAGGCCGAAGCCGGTCAGGTATGCATGACCGTCGGGCGCGACCAGCACGTGCGATGGCTTCACGTCGCGATGGAGCAGCCCGTGATGGTGAGCCACCTCGAGCGCAGCGGCCACCTGCCCGACCAGCTCGACGGCACGGGGCACGGGCAGAGGGTGCTCGCGGCGGATGACCTCGGCCAGGTCAAAGCCCTCCACCCAGCGCGCGGCGACGAAGATGGAGTCGTCGTGCTCGCCCGCGTCATAGATCGGCACGACATTGGGGTGGTCCAGCGAGGCCGCGAGCGTCAGCTCGCGGTTGAGGCGCTCGCGGGTGAGCGAGTCACTCGCGTGCATCGGCGCGATCACCTTGAGCGCGACCAGACGCCCCAGACGGGTGTCGCGCGCCCGGTAGACCGTGCGGCCGGTGTGGCCGCCGACCCTGGCCTCCAGTCGGTAACCGGCGAAAACGCTGCCCGCGCGAAGCACGACGTCAGCCTTCCTCGCGTCGCCCCCGCCAATCTGCACAGACAGTGACATCGCGCACAGATGAGCGATTGATGGGCCCGATCAGCCCCGTCCGAGAGTGTACGACGACGCCGAGCGGGTAGTCCGAAAGCGCAGTAGCAGCGTAGTCTTTGGGGCGCTCCTCGATGCGTGACCGCCCTCCCGGCGGCCCCCACGGCGTCACCGCCTCCCCCAGGCCGCCTCTTCATGTCCTCTGACCTGCGTCAACCGACCCGGCCGCTGGATGGTCCCCTGCGCCGCCTGCGCCGGTCGGGAGGTCCCGCACCCTTCCCCGTCCGCCGCCTCAGCGCCCCGCGACGCTCAGACGACATCGCGGCGAAACCCGCCAGGGTGGCACTGGCCCTCCTGACGCTCGGCGCCCTAGCCCTGCGCCTCAGCGTCCCGCGCGGACTGTGGCTTGACGAAGCCATCAGCGTGCGTCAGGCCCACATGGGACTCGGCGCCCTGATCCAGAGCCTGGCCACCGGCGACCGCCACCCACCGCTGCACTACCTGGCGCTCTGGGTCGTGGTGCACGTATTCGGCGACGGTGAGCTCTCCGTGCGACTCCCGTCGATCATCGCGGGCACGCTGATAATTCCGATCCTGTTCGCCATCGGCGCCGAGCTCTTCGATCGGCGCACGGGCCTCCTCGCCGCGCTGTTCGGCGCGGTGGCCCCGCTGTTGGTCTGGTACTCGCAGGAGGCGCGGATGTACGCCTTCGTGACCTGCTTCGGGGCCCTCGCGGTACTCGGGTGCGTGCGGGTCATCCGCCGCGGGGGAACTGGCGCTTGGGTGCTGTTCACCGTGGGCGCCACCGGCCTGCTCTGGAGTCACTGGTTCGCCCCGCTCATGCTGGTGATCCTCGAGGGAGCCATACTGGCCACCTTGCTGGACCGCCGACGGCGCGGGGAGCCGCAGCGACGTCTGGTGACCGGGTGGCTGGCGAGCAGCGCGATCCTCGTCTGGCAGCTCGTGCCCCTGGCCATCCTGGGTCTGGCCGAGGCGCGGGCCACCGGGGTGTCGGGCGGCTATGCGGGTGGCGGAGACGCAGGTCAGGCCGGGGTCTCCTTTTACTCGGTGATGGCCAACCTGTCGTGGACCCTGTGGGGATTTCACCCGCTTCGAGCCACCGAGGAGCTCTCCGCCGCCTGGCCGCTGCTGATGCTGCTTTCGCTGGCGCTCTTGGGGCGCCGCTTGGACCGCCGTACCCTGTTTCTCGCCGTCTGCTGGCTGGGCGCCCCGGCGGCCCTGCTCGTCGTCGGCCTGTTCCATCCCGCGGTATTCGAGGTGCGCTACTTCATCGTGGGCGTACCCATCGCGTCGGTTCTGCTCGCCCGACTGATCCTCGGGTGGACGCGCCGCGGGTGGGGGCGCGTCGTGCTCGCGGGCGCGGTCCTGGCCACCCTCGCGGTCGGCCTGGTCGATCAGCAGCTCGACCCGGCCAATCCCCGCAGGTATGACTATCGACAGGCGATTGCCCAGGTGCGCCGTGACAGCCCGCCCGGCACGGTGCTCCTCTACGAGCCCCCGGAAATGCGCTACGTACTGGAGTACTACGCCCCGGGGGTGACCGCACGTCCCCTGGACGGACCCCTCCCCGACCGAGCGCAGGCTCCGCGCGTGACCGTGCTGGGCTCCTTTCTCGATCAGGCCCGCTACCGGCAGGTGGTCGACCGCAGCGTCGGCTCCCTGGGTTACCTGCGCGGCCGCCCCAGCCGCACTGACTACCCGGGCGCGACGCTGTGGAGCTTCCGGTGAGCGCCAGTCCCTGGGACGCGCGCCTGCGCACGCCGCACTGGAACCCGCTGCCCAGCGGCATGTCGGTGCGCACGCGGGTACGGTTGATGTCGCTGCTCGGGCTGCCCCTGATGGTCTGGTACTTCTCGTGGCTGTTTGCGCCCGCCCGGATCGGCTCTCCCGTGCTGTTCGGGCTGTTGGCGGTGGCCGAGGTGTTCAACGTGGTGCAGGCGGCCGGCTTCTGGTGGACCTGCGCGCACGAGCGCGTGCGCATCCCCCTGGCCCCGCGCGATCAGGTCGCAGTCGACGTGTTCATCCCGCGCTATGACGAGGCGCCCGAGATCGTCGAGCTGACGATCGCCGCGGCCGTCGGGTTGCGCGGTGACGACGTGCGCGTGTGGCTGCTCGACGACGGCGACAGCGACGAGATGCGTGACCTCGCCTCCCGCCACGGAGCCGGCTACCTGCGCCGAGCGGTGCACGACCACGCCAAGGCGGGCAACGTCAACCATGCCCTCACGCACACCGACGCGCCCTTCGTGGCGATCGTTGACTGCGACCACGTGGTTGACCGCGAATTCCTGCAGGCGACGCTCGGGCACTTCGACGAGGATCCGCGCCTGGCCTTCCTCCAGACCCCCCAGTACTACGCCAACGGCGACCGGCCGGGCGTTCCCGGGGCCGCGTGGGCTCAGCAGACACTGTTCTTCGGCGCCATCGCGCGCGGCAAGGACGGGCTCGGCGCGACTTTCTGCTGCGGCACGAACGTGGTCTTTGCCCGCGCGGCGCTCGAGGACGTCGGTGGGTTCCCCACCCATTCGGTGACCGAGGACTTCGAGCTCTCGATCGATCTGCACGAGCGTGGTTGGCACAGCGCCTACCTTCCGACGGTCCTGGCCACCGGTCTCGGCCCCGAGGACATGGGCAGTTACGTGACTCAGCAGCTGCGCTGGTCGCGCGGCTGCCTCTCGGCTCTTCCGCGGATCCTGCGCGCCCGCCTGCCCATGCGCCTGCGCGCCCAGTACCTGCTGTCGGCGATGTACTGGCTGTCGGGGTGGACGCTGCTCATCTACATGTCCTTCCCGGTGCTGCGCATCCTCTTCGGTCTGCAGCCCCTGATCCACCTCAGCGCGCCGGAGTTCCTGCTGCACTTCGCCCCGTACTTCCTCGTGGCCATCAGCACCGCCGCGCTGGCCGGCGCCGGGGCGTACACCTTCGGCGCTCTGGCGCTCTCCTCAGCCTCTTTCTGGCTCTACATCCTGGCCTCGCTGCTCACCCTGCTGCGCCGCGCGGGCTCCTTCAGGGTGACGCCCAAGGCGGGTGTCGCTCGTCCCCAGCCGCGTGCGGTGGCACCCGCGCTTGTCACCATCGGTGCGCTCGTGGCCGTGTGCATCTTCGGCCTGCTGCGCTCGCGCGATCCGGCCACCTTCAACAACGTGGCGTTCGCCCTCCTCCACGTGACCGTGCTGCTCGTGGGTGTGTGGCCCGCGCTGCGGCCTCCCGCGCCCGCGCGGCCCACGGCAGCCTCTCGGCTGGCTCGAGAGACGGTCTCATGACGCGCGCGGCGGCGGCCGCGGCGTTGGTTGCGCTCATGCTCGGCGGATGCGGCGCTCGTGCCCACTCACCCACGACCCCCGCCGCGTCCAGCGCGCTGGCTGCCGGGCGAGCGTTCCTGGAGCGCTACGCGACGCCGGACGGGCGCGTACAGAGAATCGACCAGGGAGGGGACACCGTGGGCGAGGGCCAGGCCTACGGGATGCTGATCGCGGCGGGCATCGGAGATCAACGGCGCTTTGCGAAAATCTGGGCCTGGACAGGACACCATCTGCAGCGCCCAGACGGCCTGCTGTCCTTCCGTTGGGTGGACGGGAGGGTCGTCGATCCGCAGGCGGCCACCGACGCCGACCTCGACGCCGCCCGCGCGCTGCTCGTCGCCGGCTGCCGCTTTCACCAACCCACACTGCGCCGCCAGGGCACCGCTCTGGGGCAGGCGCTGCTCGGAGCCGAGACGACCAGCGATCGCGGACGACTGCTGCTGACCGCCGGCCCGTGGGCCACGGGCAACCCGATCACCCTGAACCCGAGCTACGTGGCCCCTGCCACGCTCATGGCACTTCAGCGCGCCGGCGGTGACGCGCGCTTCGCGCGCGTGGCCGCCGCGGGACGGACCTTCGTGCAGGAGCTGTCGCGACCTCTCCCCCCCGACTGGGCCACGGTGTCGCGCGCGGAAGCGGACGCGCCCCAGCCGAGCGGTCCGCCCGGCCAGGGAGGCGGGGGCCCGCGCTTTGGCTTCGACGCGGCGCGCACCCTGGTGCGCTTTGCCGAGGACCCCGCTGCCGCCGGACGACGGACGGCCGCCGACGCCTGGCGGGTCCTGCGCGGTCAGGCCTCGGCCTCCCTGGTGGTGCAACGCACGCTCGCCGGACGCCCCGACGGGGACACCCACCACCCGATCGCCCTGGTGGGCGCCGCCGGCGCGGCCGCAGCGGCAGGGGACGCCGCAGCGGCGGCGCGACTGCTGGACGGCGCCGCAGAGCTCGATCGCCGCCAGTCGACGTATTACGGCGCTGCCTGGGTGGCGTTGGGACGCCTCATGCTCCAGACGACGGCTTTGCGTTCGTGCCCATGACCTGCCGTTAGCGGGTCTCCTTGAGCCGTGGCTCTTTGACGGGCCGTGGTCCAATCGGTGATCGGACACGCCGGGGGTGGCGTAATGCCGCCCACTGAAACGAATGTGCAGTCGCCCGCACCTGCGCTCAAGCGCCGTGAGCGGCGGGCCGAAGCCATGGCCAGTCCACCACCGTGGGCACACCACCCCCTCTTCGGAGGTCTGACAAATGCGAGATCCCATCCCCATGCCCCAACGCGACGCTTCCCTGCTGTTGCGCGCACACGCCGAGCACCAATGGCTGTGCGACCAGGTCGTTCCCGTGCTCGAGCGCGTTGAGCGCGACGAGGGCCTCACCGACGGCGAGGCACGCGTCGCCCAGACCCAGCTTGATGACGCATGGAGCGGCGCCGTGCAGCGGGCCGCGCGCACCGACCGGGCCGCCGCCCTGCTCGTCCTGGATTCCCTGGGCGCGGGGCTCCTGGCTTCCGAGGCACGTCGCTATCACCGTGGCCTGCGCGTGCTGCGCGCGGACATCGGCGCACGCATGACCGCCCGCCTGCGCGAGCCGCTGCACAGCAGCGGCTGAAGCGAGCTGCTGGGCTCGCCGGGTCGCGGTTCTGACGCGTGGCCAGCGCGCCGGCTGACGGCGGGCGGCGTGGTCCGCACGCCGGCGCCGGCTCAGACTGCGGAGCGGCGCGACAGGCGCCGGCTGCGTCGCCCGCCGTCACGCATCAGATCCTCCACGGCAGCGACGGCCTCGGTCCGCTCGGCGGCGGACAGCACGGCGGGACGGCGGCGCATCCAACTGCTCAGCTCACGCCCATGCACGAAGGCGAGCTGGTGGGTCTCGACCACGCGCTGAGGGAACTCCGACCACAACGTGACCACCGGAGTGACCCAGCGCTCGGCACCTGTGCGGGCCCGAAGCGCGCGCTGCAGCGCGCGGGCGGGATCGATCACCCGACGGTTGATGGCCACCTCGGGACGGGGTGCCTGGGCGCCGGTGCCGTGGCGCAGCCAGACCACTCCGTCCTGGACACGCACGCAGCCGAGAGGCTTGCGCGAGAGGACCAGGAACACGCCGGCGTCGCCGACGACCACGTGTTCGGAGTCGCCGTGGCCCGGGTGGTAGCTCGAGATGATCGTCCACTGCGCCTCGGGGAGACCGCGCAGGACGGCCTCGGTGCGCGCCTCGGCTTCGCGGCTCTCCGGGGACTGCGGCGCCTGCGCCTGGGGCGCACGCGCGAACGGCAGGTTCACGGCGCGCGCGGCTGTCCGCTCGTGTGGGGTGCGCGCGAGTGACTGGCGCACCGTGTGCGCCCAGCCTCGCCCGTGCTCGGCGCGCCGCTGATGGTTCTCAGGTTCTGCACTCATGTCATCCGCTTCCAGTATCGACAGGCGGCAGGGTGATCAAGAGACCGGACGCCTCAGGCGCGAAAGCCTGTCCCCAACAGCTACGGCGGGTGATGCCCGGCGGATCAGCTGGCCGCGGTGCGGTGCGCCCTACCCTGCGCCTATGTCCACGCGTCCCAGCTTTGACCTGCAGAGTCACTCTACCGCCTCCGACGGGGCGCTTGAACCCACCGAGGTGGTCGCCTTGGCGGCCCGCGCCGGGGTGAAGCTGCTCGCGCTCTCTGACCACGACACGGTGGCGGGCGTGGCGGCGGCGCTGGTGGCCGGTGACCGTCTGGGAGTGCGGGTGATCCCCGCCTGCGAGCTGTCCGCGGTGGACCCCGAGGGCCAGGACCTGCACATCCTCGGCTACGGAGTGGACCCTGCGGACCGCGCGCTGGGCGAACGCCTGGCCGACTTCCGCGCCGACCGCGACCGCCGAGCCGAGCGTATGGTGCAAGCACTGCACGAGCTCGGCTTTGAGCTCGACGAGCGGGCCATCGCCCGGCGACGTGAGGAGGGCAAGCCCGTGGGGCGCCCACACCTCGCCGCGGCGGTGGTGGACTGTGCGGTCAACCACCCGCGCCTGCGCGCAGAGGGTCTGCTCGAGAGCGGGCAATTCCTGGTCGCCTATCTGATCGAGGGTCGCCCGGCCTTTCGCGGACGCGAGGTGCCCTCCGTGGCCGAGGCGATCGCGGCCATCCACGACGCCGGAGGCGTAGCGGTGTGGGCCCATCCCTTCTGGGACGTGTCCGAGTCTGCTCGGGTCCTGGCCGCCATCGACCGCTTTCGCGCCCTCGGACTGGACGGCGTGGAGGTCTTCTACATCACCCACACCCGCGAGCAGACCGAGCTGTTGGCCGACCGTTGCGAGCAGCTCGGGCTACTGTGCACCGGCTCCTCTGACTTTCACGGCCCTGACCACAAGCTCTTCTCTCGCTTCTGCGCGCATCAGCTGTTCGGGCGCGAGCCGCGGCTGGGAGCCATCGCCGCTCAGTTCCCCTCAGCGAGCAGCTCCTCCAGGCGGTAGCTCAGGGCCTCCAGGGCGAGCTCCTCACTGACGTTCAGGGCCAGGCGCCGGCGGGTTTCCTCCACCAGCACCAGGCCCGCGCGCAACTCGGCGCCCGAGCGCCCGGTCGCGTCGGCCTCGAGGGTGTCGCGGCGGTCGACGGCGTGCACGAGCTCGGGTGCTCCATCGGCCACGCAGGCCAGATCACGCAGCCACAGCCCGCCGAGGCCCAGCGCGAGGTCGAGCGCGCGCGTGCGCGCTCGGCGCTCGCCGCGGCGCAGCCTCTCGGTCGCCTCGCGCTCATGGCGTCGACGATCGGAGGCCGGCAGCAGCTCCAGGTCGCCGTCGTCTCGTGCCGACAGCTCGCGACCCAGGCGCTCGCCGGCGGCGCGCGCCGCCTCGAGCAGCGCCAACCACGGGCGCTCGGCGGCCCGCCCCTGCAGTGCTCCCCGCACGAGATGCTCTCCGGCCGTGCGCAGCGCCTGGCCGGACTCACCGGCCAGCTCGCGGGCCAGACGGACGTCCCCCAGAGCCAGGCGTGCGCAGGCCAGCGCGCGCGGCGGCCAAACGCCATCGGCACGCACGCGGGCGGCGATCAGCTCGCTGGGCAGCGGGTCAAAGCGCACCGCCTGGCAGCGCGAGGCGACCGTGTCGAGCAGGTCCTCGGGGCGATCGGCCAGCAACACCAGGTGCACGAAGGGCGCCGGCTCCTCGAGCGTCTTGAGCATGCGGTTGGCTGCCTGGTCGTTCATCGTGTCGGCGCCCTCGATCACGAACACGCGCCGGGAGGACTCAAACGGGGTCCGGGTGGCCGCGGCGATCACCGGTTCATCGACATCGGAGACGAGCATCTCGGCGGCGCCACTGGGGGTCACCCAGGTGAGGTCCGGATGTGATCCTCGCTCCACGCGCCGGGCCACCGACGCGCGGTCGGCGCCACCGTCGCTGAGCAACGCCGCGGCGAACGCACGCGCCACGGTGCGCTTGCCGGTGCCGGAGGGCCCGTGGAAGAGATAGGCATGGGACGGATGCCCGCGGGGCGCCAGCGCTGACTGCAGGACAGCGCGGGCGTGCGGGTGGGCGTCGAGGCCGGGCAGCGCGACGACGGGGTCTTCAGAGCTCACCGCCGGCCATGCTAGACGCGCCGCCCGGCGGCGTCGCACATGCGTCCGGGGCGCCGCACGGGCCGTCCGCGCTACGGTGCGCTGCCCTATGCCGGGGCGCCTGATCACCATCGAAGGACTCGACGGCGCCGGTAAGAGCACCCTGGCCGGTGCCCTGGCCGACGAGCTGCGCCGACGCGGTCCCCGGGTGAGGCTGCTGCGCGAGCCCGGCGGCGTCCCCGCCGCGGAGCGGATGCGCGCGCTGGTCTCAGACCCGGCGCTGACCCTGGACCACCGCGCCGAGGCACTGCTCTTCGCCGCCGCCCGCGCCCAGCTGGTGTCCGAAGCCGTGGTGCCACTGCTGGACGAGGGAACCTGGGTGCTGCTCGATCGCTTCGTGGACTCCTCGCTGACCTACCAGGGCGCCGGCCGCGGCCTGGGCATCGAGGCGGTGCGCGCCATCAACCGCTTTGCCACCGGTGGGCTTGAGCCCGATCGGACGCTGCTGCTGCGCATCGCCCCCGCCGGCGGGCGCGCCCGGCTGCGGCGGCGCGGCCACGGACCCGATCGCATGGAGGGGGAGAACGAGCACTTCTTTGCCACCATCGCCACTGCCTATGACGACCTGGCGGCAGCCGAACCGGCACGCATCTGCGTTATCGAAGCGCACGCAGCGCCCGACCAGGTGCTCAGCGCGGCCCTGTCGGCGCTGTCGGATCTACTCCCGGCAGCCCCGACGACCTCCTAGATGAGCCTCGAGTTCGAACTGGAGCGCTTCGAGCGTGTCACGGCGGCGCCGGGATCGGTGCTCCTGCGTGTCGCGGGGCGCTGGTATGCCGCCGAGCCCCTGCGCCTGGACGCTCCTGTGCTGCTGGTGGAAAGAAGGGACGGATCGCGACGGCTGACCGCCCTGCCGGGACCTGACGATCGGGCGCCACTGGCCACCGAGCAGGGACAGACGTGGCGAGCTGCCTTCTCCGCCACCGAGGAGGTGCTGGCCCGAGAGCCCTCCTTCGGGCTGGACCTGGGGTCGGAGGGAGTGATCGACCTACCGGCTCCCACCGAACGGCGGCGGGCGGGCGCTGAAGCGGTCACCGAGCCCCGGGGCGGCAAGGCTCACGAGCGCGAACCGCGGGGTGCGCAAACGACGACCGAGACGACCGAGACGCAGACGACCGAGACGCAGGCGCGCGCCCGCGCGGCGGCCGAGCGCGAGGTCCAGAATGCGACGCGCAGCGCCGACAAGCTGGCCCGCGAGCGCGACGGGGCGGTGGCAGCTGCCACCGCCGCCGAGCGTGCCGCCCTGCAGGCCTCAGGCCAAGTCGAACGTCTGGCCGACGCGCTGCGCTCAGCGCGCGCCGAGGCGCAGGAAGCACGCGAAAGTGCCGCGCAGGCCCTCGAACAGTTGGCTGACGCGCGCCGTAAGCCGGATCGTGGCGATGACGAGGGCAGGCTGCGCCGCGATCTCGAGCGCCGTCTGCGCGAGGCCGAAGCCCAAGTCGAGCTGGCGCGCCAGGGCACCGTCGCCGAGGATGAGCACGACGACATCGAGCTGCGCACAGCGGGCGTGCCCCCCTCGCGTCGGCTGCCCGCCGAAACGGCCGTCGGGCTGGCCGTGGTAATCGGGGCGGTGATTGCGGCCGCTCTGCTCATCCTCGGGCTGCTGCAGGTCGTGCTGTCCTCCTGAGCGGTGCCGGCTCGTCGCGAGCCGCGCTTACGGGTTGCTTAAAGGGACGCCCACGGCCTCGGTAACTCCCGCCCACCGGCTATAAGCCGGAACGTGGACGGCTCGCCCAACCCGCGGTCTGCCGTCCTGCGCGGGCTCGGCACAGCCCTGTCGCTCACGGTGGCCATCACGGGTTGTGGCGCCGCCGTGGCCCCCGGCGTGCCGGAGCCCGCGCGTTCGCCGCCGCTGAGCAGCGGCCCGGCGGGGCAGCTGGTGCCCGTGGGCGCTCTGCCCGAGGGCCTAGTGGCCGACGCTCACACCGGGCTGGTCGCGGTCGCCGTGCGCGACGGGCTCGTGCTGCGCACGCGTGGCGGTCGTCGATGGGTGCACGTCGCGCTCGGTGACGGAGCCCGTCACCTGTCCCTGGCCGCGCCCGGCGGACCGGTGCTCGTGCCCAACGAGGCAGCCAACCGACTCAGGGCCGTTTCGGAGCCCGGCGTCTTTAGACGGGGCCGCGCGCGTGCCCGCGTCGTCGGGGACGCGCCCGTGGGGCTCCATCCCCACGACAGCGCCACAGCCGCGGGACGCACCTTCGTGGGCAACGAGTTCGCCGACAGCGTCTCGGTCCTGCAGGCAGGACGCACGGTGCGCACCCTGCGCGTGCCCCATCAGCCCGGCGGGCTGGCCGCGAGCGGCGGCTACGTGGCGGTCGTGGCGGTGAGCGCACGGCGTCTGGCCGTAATCGACGCCCACACCCTGGCCACCGTGGCCGATCTGCCCTGCGGGCGCGGTCCCACCCATGTCGTCGCCTTCGCCGGGCGGCTGCTGGTGGCCGACACGCAGGGTCAGGCGATTCTCGTCTACGCGCTGTCTCCCAAACCGCGCTTGGTGGGTCGCGTGGCCCTGGCGGGCACCCCCTACGGGCTCGCGGTCGATCCTGTGCGCCGGCGCCTGTGGGTGACCCTGACGGCGAGCAACCGGCTCGTCGCCCTGGACCTGAGCGCGGCGCTACCCCAACCGCTGCTGAGCCTGCCGGTGGCCCGCCAACCGAACTCGGTGGCCGTCGATCCGGTGAGCGCCACGGTGTACGTCACCGGTACCGACGCAGGGGTACTGGAGATCATCGCGCCCGCGAGCCTTGCGTCAGCCACCCGCTTGGAGGGCCATGGCTGATCCCCCCGCGTCCGCCGCGGCGCTTGCGCGGCCTGCGCGCTTGCCGCGACGCGCCCGCGGCGAGCTACGGTGGTCACTTCTCGGCGAGCGTGGGGCCGGTGTCCTGCTCGTCGTCAGCGCCGTGCTGGCCATCGCTGCCTACGGATGGGTGGCCCTGAACCGCGTGGGCTATCCCTACGAGCTGCAGTGGATGGAGGGCGGCTCGGTGGAGCTGGTGGGGCGCGTGCTCGCCGGTCACTCGCTGTACTCGAGCCCGTCTCTGGCCTTCGCGCCGTGGCCCTACCCACCGCTGTTCTTCTGGGTCTCGGCGGGCCTGGCCAAGGTCGTCGGCTTGGGCTTCCTTCCCCTGCGTCTGCTGTCACTGGCCAGCTCGGTGGGCGCCCTGGCGCTGCTGGGCGCCCTGGTCATGTACGAGACCGGAGATCGCCTCGCTGCGCTGGCGACCGCGGGGCTTTACGTGGCCACCTTTCGCCGCTCGGGAGCCTGGTTTGACATCGGCCGCGTGGACTCCATGTTCATGGCCCTCACCCTGTCGACGCTGCTGCTGGCGCGCCGGGCCCAGTCAGCACGCGCGGGCCTGGTCGTGGGCCTGCTCGCGTTTGCGAGCTTTGCCACCAAGCAGGCCGCGCTGGTGGCGCTGGCCCCCATCTTCCTCGTCCTGCTGGCCACCCGGCCCCGCGTCGGCGGTTCGGCGATGGCCGTGCTCGTCGGGCTGCTCGGCGCCTCGACCCTGGCCGCCAACGCCCTGACCCACGGCTGGTACGGCTTCTTTGTCTTCTCCGAGCTGGCCCACCAGCAGGTGGTGGATGCCCAGTGGACGGATTTCTGGACGCACGACGTCTTGGGGGCCATGCCGCTCGCCCTCTTCGTGATCCTCGCGGGCGCGACCTTCCTGGTCCGCCACCGCGGGAGCGGGCCCGTGCCGGTGAGCAGCACGGTCCTCTTCCATGTCGCCGCGGCCGCTGGCCTGCTCGCCGCCGGCTGGTCCTCGCGCCTGCACAGTGGCGGCTTTGACAATGTGCTCATGCCCGCGTACGCGGCCCTGGCGCTCCTGGCCGGGCTCACCCTGGCTCTGGTGCGCGGCGCCGGCACCGAGATAGGAGTGCGCCGCGCCCGCGTGGTGGCGACGCTGCTCGCCCTCTTTCTCGTGGCGCAGATCGCTCTGCTGCGCTACCCGCTGAGCGCCCAGCTTCCCACCGCGACCGACGCGCGCGCCGGGGAGCACCTGATCGCGAAGCTGCGCTCGCTGCCGGGTGGGGTGCTGGTCCCCGATCACCCCTACTACGCCACCCTGGCCGGTAAGGGAACCTCGGCGCAGCAGGCGGGTCTGGGCGATCTGCTGCGCTCGGGCGGCGGACGGGGCCAGCGCGCCCTGCGGGCCAGCCTGCCGGGGTCCCTGCGCGCCATGGGCATAGACGCGGTGGTGCTGGACAACCGCCTGGACGAGGGCCCGCTGGCCGATGAGCTGCGCCATGACTTCGTGCTCGTCCCCGGGACGCTCATCGGTGGCCAGGCGCTGTTGCCGGTCACCGACCTGCGCCAGCGTCCCCAGCGGCTCTTCCTACGCCGCTGAGCGGAGCGCCTAATCGCACCGCGCAGCGACCTTCCACCCCCTCCCCGGCGCCGTTAGCATGGGTCGCCCATGAGCGGCGCATCCGGCCCTCCCGTGCTCGTCGTCGCCCTGGCCGTGGTGGCCGGGGTGATCGTGCTGACCTCCGCGGGGTGGGGCCTCGCGCGCCTGCGCGGATGGGAGCCCCGCTGGGCTCAGGCGCTCGGCCACGCCATGGCCGAAGCCGGCTATCAGGTCGAGACCACGTGGGTTGAGTTCTTGGACTGGTTGCGCGTGCGCCGCTGAGCCGCGAGGACCTGTTTTTCTCGGTGTTTGCCGGCTCTGCAGCGGTCGTGAGAGAGCTGGCCACGGTCTCTCGCGCGGCTACCCTTGAAGGTGTCTCTTCCGTCCGGTGAAGGCGGGATGCTGCCCGACCCCAAGGAACAGTCGAGTGGGCGTCACCCGGCGCAGAGGAGAGGAAGGCCATGGATTTGATCCCCCAGCCCACCATCACCGAGGAGCCCGTCTCGGGACGGCCTCTGCGCATGTACCGGCGCTTCACCGAGCCCGGGGTGCATCCCTATGACACCGTCGAGTGGGAGCTGCGCGACGCGCGCATCGGCCACGGTGAGCGCATCGCCTTCGAGCAGGCCGACGTGGAGTTCCCCACCACGTGGTCGCAGAACGCGACCAACATCGTCACCCAGAAGTACTTCCGCGGTCAGCTGAGCTCGCCCGAGCGAGAGCGCTCGGTCAAGCGGATGATCGACCGGGTGGCCGGGACCATCGCCGACTGGGGTCGCGAGCGTGGCTACTTCGCCAGCGACGCGGACGGTGACACCTTCGAGGCCGAGCTGACCTACGTGCTGCTGCATCAGATGGCGGCCTTCAACTCGCCCGTGTGGTTCAACGTCGGCTTCGAGGACAGCCCACAGTGCTCGGCGTGCCTGCCCCACCGCGCGCTCGTCTCGACTCCGCAGGGCATGGTCTCGATCGGTGAGATCGTCGACGGCGAGCAGGTCGGGCGCGAGGTCTACGACGCCCAGGGCACCACCCGCGTGCTCGCGGTCAAGCACAACGGGCGCAAGCCGGTCTTCCGCGTGAACCTGCGCAACGGCGCGTTCATCGAGGCCACCGAGGAGCACCTTGTGCGCGCGGTGGGCGAGCGGCGCTCCGGTGCCAGCTGGCACCGCGTTGACGAACTGCGGGTGGGCATGCGCCTGCACCTGCACCCTCACCGTGCCAAGGTCGCCGACCCGGTCCGGGTCGCCGTGGGTGCCGGTGGCGTCGACACCGCCCTGGCCGCGCTGGGGGAGGTCGATCGCGTCGAGGTGGCCGAAGCGGCCCTGGCCGGCTGGCTGCAGGCTGACGGCTTCGTGGGCCGTTACGCGACCGGCACCAACCGGTCGTTGACCGTGGAGTTTCAGGTGGCCGGGGAGGACGAGTACCGCTGGATATGTGCGAACCTCGACATCGCCCTGCCAGGCGTCCGCCGCGAGGTTCGCGACGCCGACACCCAGTGCGTCCCGGTGCGCCGTATCCGCCTCTGCGGAGAGGTGCTGCGCGACTTCGTGACCCGCTGGGGCCTGCTCGTGCGCGGCCGCGACATCCGCGTGCCCGAACGGCTGCGGACGGGCTCGCACGACGCGATCGTCGCCTACCTGCGCAGCATCTTCGAGGCGGACGGCTACGTCACCGTGCGCCGCGATAGCGGCTGCGAAAACGGGCGGGTGGGCTTCGCGGTCATCGGTGAGCGCTGGACTGAGGACGTGCAGCTGCTGCTCAGCACCCTGGGCATCTACTCGCGACGTACGCGCAAGCGCGATCCACGCGAGGACCGCCACGACACCCACGAGGTGGCGATCTCCATCGGGTCCGAACGTGCGCGCTTCGCCGAGCTCGTCGGCTTCCCCGGGGCCGACAAGCAGGCGCGGCTGCTCCAGTCGCTGAGCCTGCGCGGCGTCGAGACGTGCCCCGACCTGCGCGAGGAGGAGATCGTCTCCATCGAGGCCCTCGGAACCGAGGACGTCTATGACATCCAGACGGAGTCCGGCGAGTTTCTGACCAACAACGTCGCGGTGCACAACTGCTTCATCCTCAGCGTGCAGGACACCATGGAGTCGATCCTGGACTGGAATACGCGCGAGGGCATGATCTTCCGCGGCGGCTCAGGAGCCGGCATCAACCTGTCGGGCATCCGCGGCTCGATGGAGCCGCTGGCCAAGGGTGGCAGCGCATCGGGTCCGGTGTCGTTCATGCGCGGCGCGGACGCATGGGCGGGGACGATCAAGTCGGGGGGCAAGACCCGGCGTGCCGCGAAGATGGTGGTGCTCGACGTCGACCACCCCGACATCCGCGAGTTCATCTGGTGCAAGGCCAAGGAGGAGGATAAGGCCGCCGCCCTGCGCGATGCCGGCTTTGACATGTCCATCGACGGCGATGGCTTCAACTCGATCCAGTATCAGAACGCGAACAACTCCGTGCGCCTGACCGACGACTTCATGCGCGCGGTCGAGAACGGCAAGGACTGGCGCCTGATCGCCCGCACCACCGGTGAGCCCGTGGGCGAGCCGATCGCGGCGCGCGAGCTGATGCGCGAGATCGCCGAGGCCGCCTGGCGCTGCGCCGACCCGGGCGTGCAGTACGACACAACGATCAACCAGTGGCACACGTCGCCCAACAGCGGGCGCATCAACGCGTCCAATCCCTGCTTTCCGGGCGACGCGTGCGTCCACACCACGCTGGGGCTGCTGCCCATCCGCGAGCTTGTCGAGCGCGGGGAGCGCGGGGAGCGCTTTGGCGTCTACACCCACCGCGCGACCGCCGACGCTCCCGGAACCGGCGTGGCCGCCACCCAACCGGTCGCCTTCATGCGCAACGGGGTCAAGGCGCTCGTGCGCCTGCGCTTCACCAACGGCGGTGAACTTCGCTGCACGCCCAACCATCGCGTGTGGACGCTCAACCGCGGCTACGTCCGCGCCGAGGAGCTCACCCGCGAGGATCGCGTGCTGCTCAACGACAGCCCCACTCCGGCGCTGGATGCCAGCTGGGAGCTGCCGGTCTCCGAACTGGTCGTGGCAAAGTCGTTCGCGCGCGGCGGGAGCGTCGTGCACCACGCGCTGCCGACCCGCTGGAGCGAGGGTCTGGCCGAGCTGACCGGACACCTGATCGGCGACGGGTGCCTCACCCCCACACAGACGAACTGGGTATACGGCGACGACGACGTCGCCGACGGCACCGCCGCAGGTCACGAGGCGCTATTGCGTGATCTCGTCGGCGGCGCCTCGCGACAGGAGATGGACAACGGAACCGTGCAGCTGCGCGTGGGTAGTGCCGCCGTACGCTCGATGTTCTCACAGCTGGGCGTGACCTCGGCGCGGGCGCACGGCAAGCGCGTGCCGCACGCCCTGTTCACCGCCCCGACCGAGGTGCAGGCCGCCTTTCTGCGCGGCCTCTTCGGCGCGGACGGCTGCGTCTCACGGGTCGAGTCGGGCGGCCACGCCTCGCGCTATGCCGGCCTGGGCAGCCGCAGTGAGGCCCTGCTCAAGGACGTGCAGCGCATGCTCAGCACATGGGGCATCCGCGGGCGCATCTACCGGGTGGGCGAGAGCGCCCAAGCGTCGTTCTCCTATACGCGCACGGACGGCACCTTTGTCGAGTACGCGTCGCGAGAGGGCTATGACCTGCGCATCACCGGCAGCGATCTCGCCGTGTTCGCGCAGGCCATCGGCTTCTCCACTCCCCGCAAGCAGGCAGCCGTGGAGGGCCTCGTCGGTGAGTGCCGCCGCTACGCCACCAAGCGCCACACCGCGCTGGTCGCCCGCGAGGACGACGGTCAGGAGGAGGTCTACAACCTGACCGAGCCGCTGCACCACTCCTACATGGTCGACGGAGTGGTGGTGGCCAACTGCTCCGAGTACATGCACGTCGACGACTCGGCCTGCAACCTGGCCTCGCTAAACCTGATGAAGTTCCGCCGCGCTGACGGCACCCTGGACACGGCGGCGTTCCAGCACACGATCGACGTGATGCTGCTGGCCCAGGAGATCATCGTCGGGCCGGCGAGTTACCCGACGCCGGAGATCGGGGTCAACGCGCGCGCCTTCCGCCAGCTGGGACTGGGCTACGCCAACCTGGGCGCCTACCTGATGAGCAACGGCATGCCCTACGACTCAGACGCCGGACGGGGCACGGCCGCCGCCATCACCGCACTGATGACCGGCCGGGCCTACCGTCGCTCGGCCGAGGTGGCCTGCGCCCTAGGGCCCTATGAGCACTACGAGGAGAACCGCGCGGCGCACAACAACGTCATGCGCATGCACCGCGACGCCTCTCACGCGATTCCCGATGGCGCCTGCCCCGACGGGGACCTGCTGCGCGACGCCCGCGGAGTGTGGGAAGAGGCGGTGACCCTCGGCGAGGCACATGGCTATCGCAACGCCCAGGCCACGGTGCTCGCTCCCACGGGCACGATCTCCTTCCTGATGGACTGCGATACCACGGGCGTGGAGCCCGACTTCTCCCTGGTCAAGTTCAAGGAGCTGGTCGGCGGGGGCCAGATGACGATCGTCAACGGCACCGTGCCGCTAGCCCTGCAGACGCTCGGCTACTCGGCCTCGCAGGTCGAGCAGATCGTCGCCTACATCAACGAGCACGGCACCATCGTCGGCGCGCACGGGCTCTCCGAGGAGCACCTGCCGGTGTTCGACGTGGCCGTCGGCGAGCGCGCCATATCCCACATGGGCCACCTGAAGATGATGGGCGCCATCCAGCCGTTCATCAGTGGAGCGATCTCCAAGACGGTCAACATGCCCCAGGCGGCCACCGTCGAGGACATCGCGGACGCCTACCTGCAGGCCTGGCGTCTGGGGGTCAAGGCGCTGGCCATCTACCGCGACGGTTCCAAGACCGCCCAGGCGCTGCGCACCGATGCGCAGCAGACCAAGGCACTGGCCACCGAGGTGGACATCGACGCGCTGGTCGAGGGTCGCGTGGCCGAGGCTCTGGCCGGCGTGACCGGACCCGCCCGGCGTCGCATGCCGCGCGAGCGCCAGTCGATCACTCACAAGTTCTCGATCGCCGGGCACGAGGGCTACATCACCGCCGGCATGTACGAGGACGGCAGCGTCGGGGAGATCTTTCTCACCGACATCGGCAAGGAGGGCTCGACTCTGCGCGGGATGATGAACTCCTTCGCCACGGCGATCTCGATCGCGCTGCAGTACGGCGTCCCGCTGGAGACGCTGGTACGCAAGTTCAGCTACATGCGCTTCGAGCCCGAAGGGATCACGCAGAACTCCGAGATCCCCTTCGCCAAGTCGCTGCCCGACTACATCATGCGCTGGTTGGCCTCGCGCTTCTGCGACGCCGACCTGCAGGAGGAACTCGGGATCCTCACCCCGGAGGTACGCGCCCAGAAGATGGCGCAGGAGACCGTGCAGTCGCTGTCCTCCTCCGACACAGCGGGGCCAGCGTCACCGCCCCTCGGCAACGGTCACAGCTTTCCGGTGGCCACCCGAGGCGCGACCGCCCCGACCGCGGGCCTGACCGACACGCCGCCGGTCGTGCCCGCGCGCCTGCAGGGCCTTGACCTGGGGCCGGCGTGCAGCCAGTGCGGCGGCATGATGCAGCGCACCGGCTCGTGCTACACGTGCCCGAGCTGCGGCAACAACACGGGATGCGGATGACGGGAACGCACCGGCTGTTTCGCTCGGTCCTAGCCTGCGGCGGGCGGCGAAACGTTCAGTTGGCTATCGAGGCCCGCGTCCGACAGGGCCACGCTTCGCCGCCGAGCGCCCCATCCACTCCGTCAGAGGGGGCGCCCTAAGGCTCGCGGCGCTTGCTCGACCCGCGCGGGAGAATGGCGGGGTGTCCGCGCCACGATTGCCATCGGCCGCGCCGGTGGTGGCCGCGCGGCTCAGTGCTCAGCTCCTGTCCGGACCGCGTGCGGCCGATCCCGTCGCGGTAGCCGAGCGACTGTTGGCCGTGCAGGGTCAGGATCCACGCGGGGCGCGTCTGGCCGTCCGCGCGCGCTCGGAGGGCCTGTCGGCGGTCGATGTGGATCGGGCCCTGACCCAAGATCGCTCGCTGCTGATCACCTGGCTGAACCGTGGCACGCTGCACCTCGTTCGCAGCGAGGACTACCCGTGGCTGCACGCGCTGACCACGCCACCGCTGTTTACGAGCAACGCGCGCCGCCTCGCGCAGGAGGGTGTCACGCCCGACACCGCAGACCGCGCGTTGAAGATCATCGAGCGCTCCCTGGCGCAGGAGGGCCCACTCACCCGCGGTCAGCTGCGTGAGCGCATCGCCGCAGCTGGGGTGCGTACAGAGGGTCAGGCCCTGGTGCACGTGCTCATGTTGTCGTCCCTGCGCGGACTGACGGTGCGGGGGCCGATGATCGCTCGTGAGCAGGCCTACGTGCTCGTGCGTGACTGGCTAAACCGCCCGCGAGCCGTCGAGCGCGACGTTGCCTTAGCCGAGCTTGCCCGGCGTTACCTGACCGGCCACGGACCCGCCCAGGATCGCGACCTGGCTCGTTGGGCCGGGCTTCCCCTGCGCGACGCGCGCACCGGGCTGACCGCGATCGCCTCCGAGCTCGACCATGGTGAGCACGGGCTGGTCGACCTGGCCGGGAGGCCGCCGCCCGCTCCCCTGCCGGCGCCGCTATTGCTCGGCGCGTTTGACCCCGTGCTGCTGGGCTGGACCTCGCGCGAGCCCCTGTTGAGAGGCGAGCGGGCGCTGGCGCTGGTCACCGACAACGGGCTCTTCCGACCCTTTGCCCTCGTTCGTGGACGTGCTGTGGGCACCTGGAGACTGGTGTCCGGCAGCGTGAGCCTCGAGCCCTTTGCTCCCCTGACGCGCTCTGTCACCGCCGCGCTGGAGGCCGACGCCGCCGACGTCGTGAGGTTCCTGGCGGGTGACCCGTCAACGGGCGCGCGATAGCCGCCGCTGCGCACGGCAGAGTTGCGCCGGCAGCGCCACTCGCCACGCCCCGCGCGGGGCGGCAATTCAAGCCAGGAGGTCTCACATGCGTCACGGTCGTCATCGGCTGCTGTTGTTCATACCCCTGCTCGCCGCGCTTGCGGCTCTAGCCGTCTCCTCCGCGGGAGCCGGGGCGGCGCCCGTCGCCTCCCCCACCCCCAAGACCCCGGTTCAGCCGGCCAAGCTCGCGGTGGGAGTCGAGGTCCTGCACTTCGCCACGGCCGGACGACGCCTGACGGCGACGGGCATGGTGACCGCCCACCTGACCGACAACCGCGGTCACACCAGCGTGGTCCACAGCATCGTGGCCCTCAAGGCGGCCACCGGCGGAGGCGGATGCAAGGTCCTGCACCTCGACCTGCAGGAGCTGACCCTCAAGCTGCTCGGGCTCAACGCTCACCTGGACCGCGTGGTGCTCGACATCACCGGTAACGCCCGTGGCGGGGTTCTCGGCTCACTGTTCTGCCGCCTGTCGCGCGCGAAGGCTGCCTCGGCCCGCGCAGCCGACGCACGGGCGCTCACCGCCGCGGTGCGCAAGGGCAAGGGTCACGCCCTGCGCTTCTCGGCGTTCCTGACGCCCAAGGCCACCACCAGCGCGACGCCGGCCGCCACCTGCCCCGTCCTCGACCTGGTCGTGGGGCCGCTCAACCTGCAGCTGCTCGGGCTGGTCGTCAACCTCAACCGCGTTCACCTGTCGGTCACCGCCACGCGCGGACAGGGCAAGCTGGGAGATCTGTTCTGTCAGCTGGCCGATAACTCCACCACCCCGTAGGACCGGCGTCCGTCGAGCTCGGGATCGGTACCGCGCCGGTCCCGAGCCGCGGGCGACGTCAAGCCCCCGGGCGCATGACGGCGTACGGATCCAGGCGGGCGGCCCGTACGCTCACTCGGTGCTCGCCACGCTGATAGCCCTGATCGTGCCGCTCGGCCTGGACTCGTTTGCGGCGGCGACCACCCTGGGGCTCGGGGGGCTGAGCGCGCGTGAGCGATGGCGCATCTCGTTGCTGTTCGCCGCGTTCGAAGGCGTCATGCCCATCGTCGGGCTGGCGTTGGGCGCGTCGGTTGGTCAGGTGGCCGGCGCCCTCGCGCAGTACCTGGCCATCGCGGTCTTACTGGCGCTGGGTCTCTGGGCTCTGTGGGGAGGCGAAGGCGACGCCGACGTGCGCCAGTTACTACGAAAGCGGGGGGTGGGTGCGCTGCTGCTGGGCCTGAGCGTCAGCCTGGACGAGCTGGCGATCGGATTCACGCTGGGCCTGCTGCGCCTGCCCTCCGCCCTGGTCATCGTTCTCATCGCGGGGCAGGCCTTCTTCGTCGCGCAGCTGGGAATGCGGGTGGGAGTGCATCTGGGCGAACGGGTGCGCGAGCAGGCAGAGCGACTGGCCGGCGTCGCCCTGCTCGCATTGGGATTGGTGCTGCTCGCCGAGCGGCTGCTCGCCTAGCCTCTGTCGTCGAGCGGCGATGAGCCTGACCGAGGACAGTACGTCCCCGCGAGCGCAGGCGCTCTCACCGCGGACTGCGGACTGTGGGCATGTCTCTCCTGGCCGGCTTGAAAACTGGCACCCGTCAGGGCACCCCTTCGGAGGCAATGGTAGATGCCGCTCGTGGCCCGTGAGCTCAGAACGCGGTGTGTTGCCGCCCGGCACCGGCCGCGGTTGGCGCACGGCGCACGGCGACATGGAAAGCTGTTGGCGGTGCGACGGAGGGGGAGGATCCTCGCAGTGCTGCTTGGCGTGGTGTGCCTCGCCGGGTTGCTGCCGGCCTGGGCCGGGGCGCGACCCCTGGGGCTGCGTCTGGCCACAACACAGCAGCTTGAGGCGGCACGCGCCCGCGTGCTGCGCGTGGTGGTCTACGCCCCGGCGGGCACCAGTGTGCGCCTGATCCTCCGGGCGCCGTCCGTCGCGCGACCCAGCACGGGCGCCACGTCGACGGTCCTGGGGCTCATCGCTCGCCCGCGTGGGGTGAGCGTGGGGCGCTCCGGACACACCACCGCGCACGTCCGCCTGACCGCCGCCGGCGTACGGGTGGTCAAACGCTGTCGTTCGGTACGCATCTACCTGAGCGCGCGGCCCACGGCGACGTCGCTCAGCGGGCGCCACGTAGGCGCTCGTAGGGTTACGACGACCCGGGTGCTCCTGCTCCGCGCGCAGCGGTGTCACGCGAGACGCCTGCGCCCTGGGTCCAGGCAGACCGCTCCGAGCTTCAGCCAGAGCCAGGGCTCCGGGCAGGGCACGGGCGTCGGTCAGGGCCAGGACCCCGGCCAGGATCAGGGCTTCGGGCCCCTGGCCAGCCCGCCCGCGCCGCCGGTCGGGCCGCACGGCGAGCGCACCCTCGTGGGCGTCGCCTCACGGTCCATAACGCCCCCCGGTACGGACTACGCCACCCACGTGGGCGGTTACGGCGACTGCAAGGGATGCGGGGGGACAGCCGGTACCACCGCGGTCAACCCGGGTGACGACCTGCGCGTGCGCGCCATGGTCGTCCGGCGCGGTGGCCGGGCGGAGGTCATGGCCACCGCCGATCTCGAGGGCTGGTTCGCCGGTTACAAGCAGGGATCCGGCCTGGGGCTCAATGACCTGCGCAACCAGGTGGCCGCCGAGCTCTCCAAGCCGGTCAGCCAGGGCGGGCAGGGGTTGAGCATGGGCGCGCAAGACATCATCGTGTCCTCGATCCACTGCCACGCCTGCGCGACGGTGGTGGGCATCTGGGGGCCGACCAACGTGAGGTATCTGCGCTACGTGTACGCCCAGATGCGCGACGCGATCGAGGCCGCCGCGGCATCAGCCCGACCCGCCGCGCTCCAGTGGGCGACGAGCGACATCGGCTACGTCAACGACGTGCTGCTCGGCCAGGCGAACGCCAACGAGGGGTGGCCGATCGACGGACAGCTGTCGGTGCTGAGGGCCACCGACGCCCGCACGGGCGCCACCATCGGCACCTACGTCAACGTGCCCGCACACGGCAACATCGTCCACGGGCCGGACTCCCACAGCATGAGCTCGGAGTACTTCGGCGCCGCCGACCGCTGGCTGGAGAGCCGCCTCGGCGGGGTTGGGGTGGTCGGACCGGGCACGCTCGGTGACCAGACGACCCCGATGCAGGGCACCGCCGCGGCGCAGGCCCTGACCGTGGACGCTCGCCTGGGGGCACTGGTGGGCGCGAGCGTGCTGCACGCGCTGGCCACCGCCGCGCACCCGATCACCGACCCCACCCTGGCCGGCGCCGAGACCTACGTGGTCGTTCCCTTCACCAACCCGCTGCTGGCGGGGTCGGATTGCTCGGCCGCGCTCACTTCGGTGGTGGGCATCGAGATCGACCGCAGCTGCGACCTGCCCTACGCGGTCAATGCGGCGGCTCTCGGCAGCTGGTTCACCACCCTACGCATCGGCACGATCGCGATCGCCTCAGAGCCGGGCGAGGCGTTCCCGCACGTGACCTTCGCGGTGAGGCGCGTGCTCAGCGGGGCACAGGCGGTGTTCACCCCCGGACAGGCTCAGGACCAGCTCGGCTACTACTACGAGCCGTTCGCCTTTCCCAGCACCTTCGTCTACTCGGCGGACCACAACATCTTTCACGCCAGCATGGCCCTCGCTGAGGCCAACGCCCAGGCCCAGGTCCCCAACGGGACCAGTCTCGGCTTTGCGGTGACGCCGTCGGCCAGCGACCCAACCGGCATTGACTTCTCCCGCATCCAACACCCTGGGGTCCAGGTGTTCGCCTACCCAGAGGCACAGGGCGCGGGCGCCCCCGGCGACCTGAACGTGCCGATCGGCGTATACCGCGCGCCGGCGCGCTGCCAGTCGGCCAACCCGCTACCAACGGCGGTGTGCTCATCCGCCGGCGAGCCCGGGCCCGCCACCGTGGACTTCGGCGACGGCTCGCCTTCGGTTCAGGCCGCCTCGCCGCCGCGTGGCCCCTTTGCCTGCTGCCTCGACCTGCGCCATACCTTCCCGCGTCCCGGCGCCTATGACGTGCGCGCCACGCTGCCCTCGGGGGAGTCCTGGACATCCACCGTCCACGTCCAGACGCCGTCCCTCCTCTACAACCAGGCGCACTACCCGGTGGCAGGCACGGTCCTACCGTCCCCCGGACAGTCCGGACGCTAACCGGCCGGGCTCGGCTCCTGCGCAGGCGGGGGCTCGTCAGCTCGCACGGGCTGGCCGAACTCGGGACACGCCTCGTTGCGGCACTCAAAGCCGTGCTCGGGTCCGGCCAGGGCGCTGCTCGCGGGCTGTCCGCAGTCGGGGCACAGCGGGGTCGTTGTCGCCATCCAGAGCTCCTAGGTGCTCTCCGCGCGGGCCATGAGCACCTGCTCAGAGCCGCGACGGGCGATCACCACCACGCCCAGCAGGCGCGACCGTTGGGCATCGGTGAAGGCGACGTAGACGGCCGCGTCGTCTCGCACGGTGAAGCCCCACACCTCATCGCTCCCCTGGGTGCGCAACTCCTCGAGCAACGCGTCGATTCCGGCGGAGGGGACACCGGCGCTGCGCGCCTGGCGTAGCCGCTCGCCGTACGTCCGACTCAGCGACTGCGGATTCCCCCGCGCGAGGGTCAGCGAGGACGAGCGCGCGGCCTGCAGCGCCTCGTGCAGCTTGGTGGCGCGCGCGGTCATCTCCTCGCCGAAGGGCAGCGACAGGGCCTGGTCGCGGGTCAGCGTCTGAGTGGAGGAGGTGGCGCTCACTTCGATCGTGTGGGCAGATGCCCGGTCCGCGCCAGCCTTATTCCCCCCGTCGGCGTCGTCCTGTGCCGCGTGAGCGGACCGACGGCGGGTCGTTTCCGCTGGGCGCCCGCTGGGGAGGTTCAGCTCTACGCCACGCCCGTCGGCGCCCCGCAGCTGGGCAACCGACACGAAGGACACCCACGCCAGGCGAACTCTTATTTTCCAAAAAGGGAGACCCATGAGCTCGAGCACCGCCAAGCGCCCCGTCGAGGCCAGCGACACCTTTGCCATCGGCGAGCACACCGTTCACCGCCTGGGCTACGGAGCGATGCAGATAACCGGCAAGGGCGTGTGGGGCGAGCCCAGCGACCGTGATGAGTGCGTGCGCGTGCTGCGGCGCGCGGTCGAGCTGGGGGTCGACTTCATCGACACCGCAGACTCATACGGCCCCAACGTCAGCGAGGAGATCATCAGCGAGGCGCTGTCTCCCTACGGCGCGGAGCTCCTGATCGCCACCAAGGCCGGCCTGACGCGCACCGGACCGAGCAAGTGGGTCCCGGTGGGGCGCCCGGCGTACCTGCGCCAGCAGTGTGAGATGAGCCTGCGACGCCTGGGCCTGGAGCGCATCGAGCTCTTCCAGCTGCATCGCATCGACGACCAGGTCCCCGCCGAGGAGCAGTTCGGCGTGCTGCGCGACCTGCGCGACGAGGGCAAGGTGGGCAGCGTGGGGCTTTCGGAGGTGTCCGTACAGGACATCCAGGCGGCGCGCAAGGTCGTGCCCGTGGCCACAGTGCAGAATCTCTACAACCTCACCGAGCGCAAGTCCGAGGACGTGCTCGACTACTGCGAGAGCGAGGGGATCGGCTTCATCCCGTGGTTTCCCATCGCAAGCGGGAAGCTGGCGAAGCCCGGAGGCCCAGTCGATGAGGTGGCCAAGGCGACCGGCGGCTCACCCTCCCAGGTGGCTCTGGCCTGGCTGCTCGCGCGCTCGCCGGTGATGCTTCCCATTCCGGGCACATCGACGGTGGCCCACCTGGAGGAGAACTGTGCCGCGGCCGAGCTGAAGCTCTCAGGCGAGCAGGTGGCGCAGCTGACCGCCGCCGGTCGCTGACCGCGCGGCGGGGCCATGCAGTCCAACGCTCTGGTCCAGGAGATCGTGCCCCTGCGCGACGGCGAGCTGACGGTGCTGCGCCCGCGCGACAGCGAATCGCTGATCGACGAGCACGCCTTCGAGCAGGACGAGTTCCTGCCCTTCTGGGCGCAGCTGTGGCCGAGCGCCAGAGCGCTGGCGCGCCGCCTGGATGGTCGCGCCCTGCGCGGCGCGCGCGTGGTCGAGCTGGGCTGCGGCCTGGGCGTGCCCAGCCTGGCGGCGGCCCGCGCGGGTGCTCGTGTCCTGGCCACCGACTGGTCGCAGAACGCGGTCGATCTGCTCGCCGACAACGCCGGGGCCAATGGTCTGACGGTGAACACATCGCGCGTCGACTGGGCTCACGCGGACGCGCTGGTCGCGCAGGGGCCCTTTGACCTCGTGTTGGCCTCCGATGTCCTCTATGAGCGGCGCAACGTCAGCCTGCTGCTCAGGCTGCTCCCCCGCCTGGGCCCGGAGGTCTGGCTGGCCGACCCCGGACGAGCCTTCGCCGAAGCCTTTCTCGAGCAGGCTCCGCGTTTGTGGTCGCTCCAGACGGCCCGCGACGACCGCGTGCTCGTGCATCGTCTGCGGCGTCTGAAACCCGAGCCCGGTGGCCTCTTCGTGCACCACCACGAGCATGGCTAAAGGAGCGAGCCGGGACGGTCGCTAACGTAACGACATGACTTCCACGCACGAGATGACCACGCGCGGCGGGCACTATGGCTCCCTGGTGGAGACCATGGAGGCGCGCGGCGCAACCAAGCTGCACCCCGGCGAGCGCGAGCAGGTCCTGGCCGCCGCCGATGCCCTGCTGTTCGACGAGCCCGACAGCGAAGCGGCGCTGACAACAGCGCTGGACCTGATCGTGCGCCTTCAGGACAGCGAGCGTTGGACTCCCGAAGGCGCGGCGCGGCTGCGTGAGCACCTGCTGGGTTGCGGCCCGGGCAGCGTCCGCCCCTCCTAGACGTCCGCCGCGATCTGCCACAATCGGCGGACCTTCCTCGACGCGGTCAGCGACTGCGTCTGAGAGATGATGGCGTCCCGCCCAGGCGGGAGGACCGCAACATCGGCCCTCGGCTCCCGGCTTCGGGCAATAAGCAGCACGCGTTGTCGAATCCCCCAGTGTGAGCACCACCGAGGAAATGGCCGCCGTTCCCCCTCGCGCGCTGCGCGGGTCGGCTCGTGCCCGCCACCACACTCGCCGCGCCGTGCGCGCCGGAGCACCGGAGCTGCGCACGCTGGCCAAGTTCGTCCTCGTGGGCGGGTCGGGCTACCTGGTCAACCTGCTCGCCTTCGCGGTGGCGCAGTCGCTGGGCGTCCACCACCTGCTGGCCGCGACCTTTGCCTTCCTGGCCGCCGTGTGCAACAACTTTCACTGGAACCGCCGTTGGACCTTCCGCGCGGTGGGGGCAGAGGCTCTGCACCGCCAGGCACGGCGCTTTTTCATCGTCAGCGTGGCCGGCTTCCTGCTCGCTCTGCTCATCCTGCAGCTGCTGGTCGACGCGGGCGCAACGCCACTGGTCTCCCAGGCCGTCGCCATCGCGGCCGCGACGCCGCTCGGGTTCCTGGGCAACCGCCTGTGGACCTTCGCCTGACCCTGCGAGCTTGATTGCCCCTCGCCGGGACGGCGGGGGCCAGCGGAGAGCCGGTGAAGCTACGGTGGGCGTCTGTCAGCTGGCGTGCGCCGAGTCCGGCCCGTGGGGGACCACCCGCAGCTCGGCCAGCGGGCCGGGAAGGGGATCGGTGGTGATCTCGAAATCGTGCAGCGCATCTTCGCCGAGCCGCTCAAAACCGGCGCGCACCTGCTCCCAGTAGCGGCGAGAGACGGCGAGGCGGCCCTCGGCCAGCCCACGGTGCGCTCGATCGCGCGCGACCGGCAGCCCGACGTAGGTCCACACCGTGCCCGCCAGCACTGCGCCCTGAATGCTCGCGCCGACCTCCGCCCGGGCGTAGTTGCGCTCGCGTCCATCCAGCGCGCTCAGTTGGGCCGCATTCACCGGTAGGGCCAGTCCGTTCACGCGCGACCCCGCGGCCGGGAGGACGTCGAGGAAGGCGACCAGGATCGCCGGTCGCTCTCCCCTCCCATCGAGATAGTGCTTGTATCCGGGCAAGTCGGCTCCGTTGTCCATGGCCACCGTCCAGCCGCGCCGCCATCCGACCAGCTCGCAGAGCACGGCGTCCCCGGGGCGCGCCCAGCCGGAGTCACCGAGCAGCGAGCCGTAGGCAAAGACCCACGTCTGGCTCCCGGTTGGCGAGCCGGCGTCGAGGGCCGAACGTGCCATGCGGCGATCGTCTCAGAGTTGTGCGCCGGTAGGCTGGGGCCCTGTGGAGGGCCATGACGCGCTCGAGCGCTTTGAGCAGTCCGAGCAGATGGCGGAGGCGCGAGAGCACTTCGGTCGTCGCGTCGCCGTGCTGGTGGCCGTCATGGCGGCCATGCTCGCCGTCGCCACCCTGTCGGCCAGCCAGTCCACCGAGAACACGATCCTCGACCAGGCCAAGGCGACCGACGCGTACAACGAGCTCGAGGCCAACTCGCTGAAGAAGCACATCAACGGCAACGATGCCGCGTTGTTACGCACGCTGGGTGCGGGCAACCCCGCGCCGCGCGTGGCGCCGCTGCGCTGGACGCCGCCACGGCGCGCAAGTACGCCCCCAACGAGAAGCAGTTGCTCGTCAAGGCGCGCGGGTTTGAGGAGCGGCGCGATCGCTCCGAGGAGCATCACCGCGGCTTTCAGCTCGCCGAGGGCGCCTTTCAGCTCGCCATCGTCCTCGCCTCCGTCTCGATCGTCGCCCGCGCTGTCGCCATGGCGCTGCTGAGCGCCGGGGTCGGGGTGGCCGGGCTGTTGCTGCTACTGGACGGATTCGTTCTCGCCGTCAAGCTGCATCAGGAGGGTCTAGCGAAACTCGCTAGACCAGTCGTGGTGCGGGATTGCGAACGTAGCCGCATGGGTCGTACCTCCGATTTGGACGGGCGCTACCCCAACGCTTCCCGCACGCGCGCAGCATGACGGCGTGGTCCAGAGCCAAGGTTGCGCGGATTCGTGAAACGTGGGTGCGGAGCGGAAAGCCGCACTGCACACATGAGGCTACGACAGGGAGTACGCCTTGGGCGGCGACACAGGCGACTACGCCTGCATGACCTGTGGCATTGCATGGTCACGGGACCGAGGGCGCCGCCTGAGCCCCACGACGGGGACGAGTTGGCGACGCCCTAACTACTGGTCGGCAGGCGCCGTCAGGCCCGGCTTCATGGCATTCAGGACGGCCATGAGCTGATCCCACTCCGCCTCGGTCATGCGGGCCGACACCTGCAACGTGGCCCACCCGCCGGTCGCGAAGGGCACATTGACCGGGAGCGGCGCGGTGGCGTCCTTCGGGGGTGCCAGCGGCGGCGGCTGGAGCGGCGGATCGACAGTGGCGGCTGGCGGTGTCATGCGCTCGTCTGGCCTGCGTATACCTGCCCCGCCGGAAGCATCGTTTTTATCTTCGGCCGGTGGGGGCACCGTATCATCCGGACTCAGTTTGGCAAACGCAACGGTCGCGCGGAACTGGGGCACGAATTCCTTGACCGCGCTGTCGGTAAACGCGCGATCGACCCGTAGGTATGTGCTCAGCGTGTCGTTGCCGGGCAGCAGCCCGCCGTAGCGATTCCAAAGCTCACGATGAATCGTCGGGGCGAGAGCGGCCGTCTGGATCGCCTCGTCGCGCTCGGGCGCCTCGCTGCGATCATCCAAAATGATTCGCAACGCCAGCGGCGTCAACTGAACCTGCCGCCGATCGAGACTCCCTTCGTCCGTGAGGAGATCGAACTTCTTGAGCGCCGCCAGGATGACTCGGCCTCCGCCACTCTTGGGGCCGTAACCAAGCGCCTTGAGAGCAACCTCCACATGGGCCGGGCTGCGCCCCGTCTCGCGATAGAGCACTCGGGAGCGGTCCAATGCCGCTTCCAACCCGATGCCGGGGTAGCTCGGGCTTCGCTGCTTACGTCTGGGTGGGGCAGAAGGGGTTGCTGCTTCCATGGAGACAAAGCTACCAGGGCGTCCGGGATAACGCAAGGAATCCTTTGTCCGCTAAGTCTTGACACCCCGGAGACAAAACGAGTAGACTCCAGTGTGTGGTTGCCGCCCGTACCGATGGAGAAGCTTGCCGCCAAGGCCGCGCGGCGACCGCACTGAGCCCGGACCCCGTGTCCAAAGCGGCGATCCAACCGGGCTACAGAGCCGGGCGGGGGCGCGTTGGGTGCCACCCCGTCCCGGTGTCTCCGTCAGTGGTGAGGGCGGTCGTTTGCGCGGCCGTCCTCACCGGAGATTCTAGTTGCACATCGGCTGGTAAGCCAGCGAAATTGACCCCCGCGGCGTTGAAGCGCCCGGGGGTCTGGACCAACGAGGTGGTATCTCGATGGCCAGTCAGACCGTACCAGCCCGATCGGCATGCGCCGACCTCGCTGGCCTGCTCGAATCAGCAGAGATAGCCGGCCTCATAGCCGAGCTTGAGGCAACCCGCTGGACGGGGCGTCCCGGCTACCCGATCCGCTCCATGGTCGGCATGGCGCTGGCCAAGTCGCTGTATGTGATCCCGACGTGGACGCGAACAGTCGCGCTGGTCCGCGAGCACGACGCGCGGCGCGCTGCCATCGGCGGTGGGAAGTGCCCGAGCGTGTACG
>JAABUQ010001189.1_pt1 | contig 57416 bp, 51 predicted proteins | sample 5560001 | NCBI WGS metagenome assembly JAABUQ01 (sample SAMN10711888, study PRJNA513371) | rock metagenome | isolation source: Antarctica rocks | place: Antarctica: Victoria Land, Finger Mt nord | collected 2015-12-18
TTCCCAAACCTGTTTGCTTGGGTGATGGAGCAGATGGGTGAGTTGCCCCGACCCAGAATCTCTAAAAAGTTAGCAAAGTCTCAAAGACTTACCCTGCAAAGTGTCCCGGCTTAAATTGGTAGCCACATATTGGATTGATCACTTGATTGGCGATCGCCAGCGCTACCGTCTAGACAGTCGCTTGGGGGAGGGCGGCATGGCAGATGTTTTCTTGGCAATGGATACCCTGCTGGGTCAGTACGTAGCCTTGAAGGTGCTGAAGAAAACCCTGGTAGGGTCAGGGGAGCTGAGAAAGCGGTTTGAGCGTGAGGTGAGTGTGTGTGCTGCGCTCAAAAGCGACCACATCGTTCAGGTCATGGACTATGGAGTCACTCCGGAAGGGCATCCCTTCTACGTAATGGAGTATCTGCAGGGGCAGACGCTGGGGCAACTGATGCGGCGTGAGAGGCAGATATCAGTAGAGCAGACAGTAAGCATCATTAGCCAGGTTTGTGAGGGGCTGCGCCTTGCTCATGCAGGAGTCACCTTGTGGCGAGATGGCGCAACTGCGAGTGAGCATGTCAAAGTGATCCATCGTGATCTGAAACCGGACAACATGTTTCTGGTACCTAAAGCTCAAGGCGCGTGGGTAAAAATTCTAGACTTTGGTATTGCCAAAATTCGCAAAGACTCTGCTGAAAGTACTAATTTAACGAGTATGTTTCTGGGCACGTTCCACTATGCTGCACCCGAGCAATTTGGAGTCGAACCAGACCTAGATGAGCGGGCCGATATTTACAGCTTGGGCATCATCCTCTACGAAATGTTCGCTGGAACCGACCCTTTTGGCCTTGGCCTGAATGTAAACACAATTAGCGAAATGTCATGGGCTTTAGCTCATACCTCGAAGTCACCCTTGCCGCTGCGATCGCAACCGGGCTTGGGGCAGCTATCGCCCGAGCTGGAAGCGGTGGTGATGCGGTGCTTACAAAAGGTGCCCGCTCAGCGCTTTGCCTCGGTAGATGAGCTGAATTGGGCCCTGAAAGCTGCCGTTGTTGGGGCTAGCGGCACAACTAATCCTCAACAATATAAGCTCAATCAAAACACTCGCCCACAGTTTCAGCAAAGCTTAGGACTTAGAGAGCAAAATACCGGCTCAACTGAGACGAAAATCACTGAAACATATAATTTGAACCAAAGACTACCGGCCGTTGTACAGGGAGGAGAGGATAAGAAAAAAGTACGACCACTGCTGCTCCAAGCCACGACAGTAGTTGCTGCTGCCCTCGTAAGTGTGGGTTTAGCTTATTACGCTTACAATAACTTGCAAACTGCTCCATCTACAGAGCCACACTTGGAGGAGAGTCCTAAGATTGTAAACGCAGTAAAGCCCCTCCAGGATAACAATAAGTTGCTACTAGTCCAAGCCCAAGCGCTGGCAAACAAGAACAATTTTAAAGATGCGATCGCCGAGGCTAGCAAGATCCAGCCGAACGGCAGTTTTAGCCAGTCAGCGGCTCGGCTCATTAATCAGTGTTCTGAGAACCTTCTTAAACAAGCTGAGGAGCGATATAAACAATCTTACAACTCCAAAGATCTGGAAAATGCAATTGATATAACTAAAGCTATTCCTAGAACTAGTGTCGCCAAAAATGCTGAGGAAACGAGCAAAAAATGGCGAATTGAGTGGAACAGCAATGAAAATTATTTAAAGTCAGCTCAGAACGCAGTTAACGAGCGTAAGGGGCAAGAAGCAATAGATACAGCTAATAAAGTTAGATTACTTGGGCAAGAGGTAAAGCGGGAGACTCCCTACTGGCAAATTAAGATGAAGCCAATCATTGAACCAGCAGAGAAATTGATAGCAACTCCGCCCGACACCCCACCCGATAGTCCCCCATCCTACAGTTCCCCACGCTACCATGCTCCGCGCTACAATTCCCCATCCTACAGTTCCCCACGCTACCATGCTCCACGCTACAATTCTCCACACCCTCAAACGAACCAATCAGGTTGGACTATGAAGAAATTATAAAGCTAATTAACTCCTGACTCCTGTTCATTGGGTCGAATGCCAGATGTTGATAGTGTGGTCCCCACTAACGGCAGCAAAAGTTTTTCCATCTGAGCTGAAGGCAACAGATAAAATCCGTTCTGAAGTCTGAGAAAAGCTACGAATTAATTGTTTGGTGTGTAAATTCCATAACTTGACAGTTTTGTCCCAACTACCACTAACAAGGGTCTGACCATCAGGGCTAAAGGCAAGCGAGAGAATTTCTTGTGAATGTCCTTTTAGTGTGCCAAGCAAATCCCCTGTTGGCAGATCCCACAGCTTAATTGTCTTGTCCCCGCTGCCACTGGCGAGAATTTTGCCATTAGGGCTGAAGGCAATTGAGTAGACTGGCTGTGAATGCTTCGCAACTGTACGGCTCCATTCACCAGTTTCCGGATTCCACAAATCAACAGTTGTACCTAACCCACTACTTGCAATTTGACCGTCATGACTGAAGGCAACTGAAGTCACCCATTGATTCGTTATTATTTTATGGCGCAGAGCACCAGTCTTTACATTCCATAGCTTAATTGTCTTGTCTCCGCTGCCACTAACAAGAGTCTGACTATCGGGACTGAAGGTGACAGACGTAACGATGTCTGAATGCTTAGGAAAGGCGTTGAGTAGCTTTCCCTTCTGCCAATCCCACAACATAACAGTTCCATTTAGGTTGCCACTTGCAAGGAATTGACCATTTGGACTGAAGGCAATTGTATTAACTTGCTCTAAGCTCTGAGGGAAGGTGCGTACTAGAGTCTGGGCTCTAAAATTCCAAATCTTGATTGTTTTATCTGCACTACCACTGGCGAGGAATTGACCATCGGGACTGAAGGCGATGCAACGAACCGCAAGTGAATGCCCACCCTGCTCACGACTAATAGTGTATCCAATTACAGTTCCTGGTTGCCAAGAAGGAGTTAGTGTAGCCTTAGCTTGGTAAGTCCGAGACTGCTTAGCAGCGCGAGATGATGATTTATTTACCTTGGTTTGACGAGCAGCCCGGGTCTGAGCCGACGCTTGGTACACAAAGAAAGAAGGCGAAGAATGAGATACAAGTGGTATTGAAATAATCAATAAGGTCGCGATGTAGGTAACAGAAATACTGCTTTTAAAAGACATAGCTGCACTGGGTTAATATGCAGCTATATTGACATCCTCCCCACGCTAACCGCAAGCATTATGCAGTCGGATCAAAAAGTGTCGGCCTTAAAGCTCGTAAGAGAAGCCCTCGCCGTCTCGCAAGGGCGGTGTAGAGAGCACATTACCGCGGTCGACCAGAACTAACAGATCTTTGTAAACTAGCCAAGGATTTATTGTAGTTCAAGATAGCGTTGACCCGGGTTCCTTCAGTGTTGGTAAGATCGTTTTCGGCGCTAATAACATCAGTTTGGGTGCCTACACCAGCCTGGAATCGCAAACGTGCCAGACGCAGAGCTTCCCTAGCTTGTGATAAAGCAATAGAAGATGTCTGAATATTCGCCAAATTAGATTGCAGGCTAGCGTAGTACTGCTCGACATCGAAGCGGACTAAGTTGCGCTCGTTAGCAAAATTAGTTTCAGCGATCGCCTTATTAACTTCTTGCTGGGCAGCGCTTGCTTTTGCTGCTCCCCCATCAAACAATAGGAGACTAACTACGCCTCCCACGGCATAGTTATCAAGAGCGCCTACTGCATTAGCGTTGTAGTATGAAGTTGCAAATGTATCATTTATGTTGTATTGCGCAGTAAGTTGAACTTGCGGTCCTAGGGTAGCAAGGGCAAGGCGTCGATTCTGCTCACTGATGTTCCGCAGTACCAAATATTGAGACAATTCGCCACGGTTTTTAAAAGCCAGTATGATACTGTCTTCCAAAGATAAATTCCACAAACCCGCTATTTGAACCGGATCTGCCGCTGAAAGATCGACCGACTGAGCTACACTTAAGCGCTGAGCCAACTGGCGTCTGGCGGCTTGCTGGTTAGCCAGGGAATTGGTCAAATTTTGGGTTGAATTTGCTAACTGCACCTGAGACCGCAGGGTATCAAACCGGGTACCGACTCCCGCCCGCTCTTGAGCTTGAGCATCGCGTAAACTAGCCTGGGCATTTACGACAGCAGCTTGGTAAATCCGTACTTGCTGATCTGCTGATTGCAGATTGTAGTAATCACTTGAGACATCCAAACGCAGCTGCTCAGCCGCGATTTCAACACCCAGTTGGTCGTAGCGTACCTGTTCCTCAGCGGCGCGGATACTAGCTGTTCGTGAACCAGAGGTGTAGAGATTGTAATTTAGTGAAACGGTACCGCTCAAAGCCGTACTGGAATATTTTCCGCGAGGCGTCTGAGTAAAACTACTATTGCCGCCACTTGAGCTACTTCCTGAAGTATTGCTATTTGTACCAGTTCCTGTAGTATTGCTACCCGAGCCACCAGTTCCTCTGTTAGCGCCAGCTGTGCCAGCAGTTCCTGAGCTAGTACTAGCGGGGGTGCCTCCTGCTGTATTAATGACATTTGCGGTGGTAGTACCTCCTGTGGTAGTAGTACCTGTGGTTCCTGTAGTAGTAGTACCTGTGGTTCCTGTGGTTCCTGTTCCTGTGGTTCCTGTGGTTCCTGTTCCTGTAGTATTGACAGCGGTGTTAGAACCTGTAGTATTACTACCTGAGGTAGAGAGTCCTCCAGTTGAGCCACCTGTGTTAGAACCTGTAGTATTGCTACCTGAGCTAGAGAGTCCTCCAGTTGAGCCACCTGTGTTAGAACCTGTAGTATTGCTACCTGAGCTAGAGAGTCCACTACTACTACTACTCGCAAACCCATTAATAAAAGCATTCCCCGAATTGCTGATCTGAACGCTAGCATTAGCCGTAGGATACAGAGCAGCTTGGGCTTGTCGCAGGGCCGCTCGATCGCGTTCTAGGGTCAATTCCGCAATCTGTAGCGTCCGATTGTTGCGTCGTGCTAGTTCAAAAGCCTGTTGCAAAGTAATAGGCTGGGTTCCCTGAATCCGCACTTCATCAGGTCTAGTGGGGAACTGCAAAGGATCGGGGCTAGGGTTGAGATAGCTGGGAGCCGGGGTTGGCTGAGTGGGAATATCAGAGGTAGGAAGCTGAGGACTCGCCTTTGGTGTTGGAGTCGGGGAAGCAGTCTGAGCTACCTTTGAATTTCTCTTGCCCGGAGCTAGTTTACTGTGTTCAGCACTATGTATCCTATCCTGTGATTGCCCAGAGGGGGTTGAGGTAGTCTTCAGTTTGTGACTTTTACGACTCTGCGCCTGAGCCAGGGAGGTGCCAGAGGTCGAGTTTAGGCTAAAAACTAGATTTTCGTCGCTTTGAACCACCTCTCCCACAGACAAACCAGCCTTTGCGGTTACCGTAACCCGAACGCTTTTGGCATTCAAAGGCATCACCGTAACTTTAGTAATGCCATCAGTAGGATTAGATGCGCGAAAAGCATCGCCTTTCGGCAAGCGCAGGTGGGTATTGGTAATGTCCGCCACAAAGACCTCCCCATGGCTGGAAGTAAAGACTCGAGCAGATGCATTTTTGGGAGTCTCTAAAAGCACATCAATACCACTGAGCGTAGGTTTAATCCGTACTGCTGTCACTTGCACGGTATCAGCCCAAACAGGCTGAATTGCTAATACCGCTGTGGTACTGGCTAACCATAAGCTATTGAATAATTGCTGTTGTTTCACCACCACGTATCCTCACACGAAAATTAATCGAACGAGATCCTGGAATAGTTTACAATGCCTGGCTGTGTCTCTGTTTTACCGGATGGTAGAGGTAAGGGCAGGTGGAGACAACATAAAGCGGGGCAGGTGAACGACAACCATGATGCATCGCTAATCGCCAATGCCTGAGCGTTTATTTTTACCACATTTTTCACCTGCAAGTCTTCAATGTATGTTACAAAGCAGGGATCATTTAACTTAACTGGGTGCGAAATTTGTTGATACTAATTGTCAGTAGGACAATTGCAAAGGTCAAGAGTGCAAGTGCATTTGGCCAGAGTACGTCTAGACCAACACCCTTCAGCAATAGTCCGCGTAAGATTGCGACGTAATGATTCAAAGGATTAAGCAGCGCCAAGTACTGCAACAGCAGAGGTATGCTTTCAATCGGTGAGATCGCCCCAGAAAACTGAATTACAGGTAGAGTGACGAAGAACGAAACGAGTTGTGCCTGCTGCTGAGTACGTGAAATTGTCGCTAGCATAATCCCGATGCCAATACCGACAAAGATGTAGAGGCCAGTAAAAACTAGGAAGAGTAGAAAACTACCCCTCACGGGAACTGCAAACACGAGGTGAGCTAGACCCAAGGCTAGGATAGCGTCGCCCATAATCAGCACGAACAAGGGCACAATTTTGGCCAACAGTATTTCCCATCCTGCTGCTGGAGTCATCAGCAATTGTTCGAGCGTACCCGTGTCCTTTTCGCGCACCACAGTAGCTGCAGAAACTAGTGTACTAATCAGGGTGACAACTATCCCCAGTACCCCAGGGACAAAGAACCAACTACTGGTCAACCCAGGGTTGTAGAGGTAGTTAATCTGTGGAGCTACCAGGTCAGGCGGCTGGCTAGGATCGAGTTGACGGCTGTATTGAGCCACAATTTGGGTGATGTAACCACTGGCAATCCCGGCAGTATTAGCATCGACGGCATTGATTAATACTTGGACTTGTGCACTCGTGTCGTCCTGTTTCAAGTTACGGTTGAACTCGGGTGGGATTACTAGCCCAGCAGTAACCTGTCCTCGCTGGACCTGTTGCGTGAGGGGTTGCACGCTCACACTGTAGCTAATAGTGTTAAAGACGCTGTTCTCGGTGAAAGCAGAAATCAGTTCACGACTCGCAGGGCTACGGGAATAATCAACAATCCCCAGCTTGATGTTTTGGACGTCGGGATTAAGGGCTAAGCCGAAGATGAGCAGTTGCAGCGTTGGTGGGAAGATCAACAGGGAAATCAGCTCTTTGTTTCTGAGAATCTGATTGAGTTCTTTAACCACCAGTGCCCAAAAGCGACCCTCAAACAAACGATTGACGAATTTGATGAGCACACGATTACTCCGGTAGTTGCATACGGCTTAATGTTTTACTTGCGCCTCTAAAGAGCAGCATACACAGCAATGCCAGTACTAAGGGGGCAAACCAGACTCCCGCCCAACCTGTTCCCTGGACAAAGGCATCGCGACTCAGTTCGATATAGTAGCGGGCCGGAATAATATAGGTGATTAGCGATAGGGGAAAAGGAATGTTGCTCAGGGGATAGAGGAAACCAGAAAGCAAGAGTGCAGTCAGAAAACCAACAGTCGTAACCACCTGGACAGCCGTACTTTGGTCACTGACAACAGTCCCAATTAGGATGCCAAACATGACACTGGTCATTAAAAAGATTGGAGTACCAATTAGAAAGGGGGTTGGATCTCCGACAAACCATAAGCCAAAAAGGCTTGAACCAAGGCCGATGATCAGCACAGCCTCTAATAAGCCAATCAGTAGATAGGCAAGAGTCTTGCCCAGTATCAGTTCGACCGCAGTTAGGCTGGAAGCATATGCCTGGATAATCGTGCCCTGCTCTTTCTCACGCACCATAGCAATTGACGCCAGTAGCGACGGATAGATCCAGAAAATAACTGCGTAGACTCCTGGCACAACATAAAGCGATTCTTTCCGCCCTGGGTTGAACCAGAGACGCACATTGGCAACCACTTTGGCAGTACCTGATACTAACCCCTGGTTGCTTAAAAAGAAGTTGGTTGTAGAGCGGATACTGCTTGCAATCACCCGAGCATTGTTGACATCAGTACCATCAACCAGGACTTGAACCATGCTGGCATTTTCTGCTTTGATGCGGCGCGAGAAATCGGGTGGTATCACCACTGCCGCTTTGGCAAGACCCCGATCAATTGCATCGCGGGCTGCGTCCGTGCCAGTCCAGAGGGTGGAGTCGAACTGGGTGGTGGCAAAAAAACGTTCACTGTAGGCACGGCTCAGTGAGGTCTGATCGAAGTCCTGAACCACTAGTGGAATGTTTTTAACCTCTAACCTAGTGCCGTAGCTAAAGAGCAGTAAGGTTGCTAAGGGCAGCAAAAATGCTAGGGCTACGGTAAGACGATCGCGCCGAAATTGAGCCAACTCTTTGGTACATTGAGCCAAAATTCGTTTCATTTCTGGGCACGAGAAACAACTCCGATAAAGGCATCTTCGAGGGAGAAGGGAATGGGCCTCATTAAATGGATGTTTATTTGAGCTGCTTGGAGTATTGACTGCATCTGGGGGATTTCAACTTCGGGGTTATCGAGTACGACATGCAGGCGATCGCCAAAAATCGACACTCGCCAAGGCTCGTATTGAGTCTTAAGCAAATCGGAGGCTGCCTGAGTACGCTCTGTTACTACTTCAAGCAGCGATCCTGGCTGTTCGGCTTTGACTTGACTAGGCGAACCCTGGGTCACAACCTCTCCGGCTACCATGAAGCCCATGCGATTACAATGTTCAGCTTCTTCTAAATAGTGGGTGGTCACCAACACCGCTGTGCCTTGTTGGGCAAAATCCTCAATCAGCCGCCAGAACTGGCGGCGGGCTAGGGGGTCTACACCTGAGGTCGGTTCATCGAGAAACAGCACCTCTGGCTCATGCATAACAGAGGCACCAAAGGCTACGCGCTGCTTCCATCCACCAGGTAACCGACCAGTGAGCATATTTTCTTGGCCGACAAGACCACAGGTGGCAAGAACCCAATCAATTTTGGCGCGGCGTGCCCGGCGGGGTACTTCGTAGACGCCACAATAAAATTCTAGGTTTTGGATAACGGTTAAATCATCGTAGAGGGTGAATTTCTGGCTCATGTAGCCGATCCGCTGGCGAAAGGCACTGCTGCGCAGGTTCCCACGCACTCCCGCTAGAGAGAGCTCTCCGGCTGAAGGCTCCAAAAGACCACACAGCATTTTGATAGTCGTGGTCTTCCCAGCACCGTTGGCACCAAGTAAACCGTAGATTTCGCCGTAGTGGACTTCGATATTGACATCTTTGACTGCTTGGAAGCTACCGAAGACTTTGCTCAGATTTTGCGTGTAGATCGCAACTTCAGAGGAGTGAGTAGAAACTCCCACCTCTCTTACCCCTGATCCCTGATTTATCCGTGGAAAGGTGATGAATTCGGGATCAGAACCTTGCTGACGGAGGCGAGTCACAAACACATTTTCCAGCGTTGGTTGACCACTATAAATACTGCCCATTTCCAGACGGGACTCCCTCAACAGCGCCCGAATCTGAGCTTCGCCACTTTTGGAGTCTTTGACCAACACGTCGAGCCGATCTCCAAAGGTCTGGATATCCACGATATTCGTGGCCTGAGCGATATCGCCTGTGGCTCCTAATAATGCACGGTAGGCGGTTTCGATGTCGCTGGTGCGAACCTCTAAGCGCTGTAATCCAAGTCCAGTCTGTAATTCGCTTGGTGTACCCGTCTGCTGGATCTGTCCTTCGTACATCAATGCCACTTGATGGCAGCGCTGTGCCTCGTCCAGGTAGGGGGTCGCAACCACGACTGTCACTCCCTCCGCAGCAAGGGCGGCGATCACATCCCAGAACTCTCGACGCGATACCGGGTCCACTCCGGTAGTTGGCTCATCAAGTAGCAGGATTTGGGGCTGAGAAATTAGAGCACAGCAAAGGGCCAATTTCTGCTTCATTCCGCCTGAAAGTTGCCCAGCCAGACGGCTCCCGAATTTCTCCAAATTCATCAACTGCAAATATTTGGCGCGGCGCTGTACAAACAGCTTATGGGGTACCTCACGCAACCCAGCGCTGTAGCGCAAGTTTTCATCAATGCTGAGATCCAGATAGAGCGAGAACTGCTGGGTGAGGTAGCCGATGCCAAGGCGAGCATCTCTGGGCAGTTGCCCTAGAACCCAGGCTTCGCCGCTGGTGGCTTCCATCACCCCAGCCAGAACCTGGAAGGTGGTCGTCTTCCCGGCTCCGTCCGGTCCAATCAACCCAAAGATTTGACCCCGATGGACTTTAAAAGCAATTCCATGTAAAGCAAAGGATTTGCCGTACTGCTTACGCAGATCCTGCACCTGGATGACAACATCTCCTAAGGAGGAGTAGGGAGTAGATAGGGAATATGTACTAGGGAAAGAGGGCGCGTGGGTCATTTTAAGGCCTCCTGCTGCGGTGTAGTCAGGATTTCTGCATCTGCCGGCATTCCTGGCTTGGCAAAGCCAGCAGGGTTATCAATCGCGATCTTGACGCCGAAGACCTGCTTGACACGATCACTGCGGAAGTAGATATTTTCAGGGGTAAATGATGCCTGAGTGTCAATAGCGCTAACCCGTGCTAGCAGGGGCTTGTTTGGTGCCGAATCAAGAAAAACATTAGCCCGCTGACCAACGCGGATTTTGGGAATGTTACCCTCAGGAATGTAACCACGCAGATAGACTGTGTTGGGATTGATCACTGTCAGCAGGGTTTTGCCACTGGTCACCACTGCGCCTGGTTCAACACTGCGCGCAGTTACTACTCCGTCAATTGGGCTAATCACGTTCAGGTAACCAATCTGAGCTGCAATCTGCTGCCGTGCGGCGACCGAATTGGCAACGTTAGCCTCGGCACCTTTCATTTGTGCATAAGCTTGTGCCAATTGTGCGCGCAGGGTGTTGATCTGGGCATTGCGGATATTCGGGTTAATTGAAGAGCTCTGCGCCTGCACCAGTGCGCCCTGAGCTGCACTTACCTGCTTGCGGGCTGCGTCTACAGCCGCCTGGCGGGCAACCAGCGTAGCCTGGTCGCTGTCGTAGGTTGCTTGAGCCTGGTCCGCCTGCAGCTGAGTGCCTGCTCCTTGGATCTGTAATTGTGTGTAGCGCTCGCGGTTGATTTTAGCCAGTTTCAAGTCTGCTGCTGCCTGGGTGACCTGCGCTTGGGCCTGAGCAAGCTGCGCCTGGTTCTGTGCGACGTTCGCTTGCGCTTGATAAATGCGGCCTTGTGCATCCCCCCGGGACTGCTGCAAATTAAGCTGAGCCTCCCTGATCTGGCTTTGAATTACATCAATCCCTATGGTCGTCTGGCGCTGCTGTTCCTGGGAAGCGGTAATCTGGGCGGTTGCTCCTCGCAGCTGAGCTTGGACCTCTGAATCGTCAAGCCTAGCAATTAACTGGCCTTTACGAACTTGGTCCCCTTCTCGAACCGCCATATAGTCTACCCTACCTGCAGTCTTAGCACCAACATTGGTTTCGTAGCCCTCAATGCGACCACTCAACTCAAGTTTTTTATCGCCTTGATTACTAAGTGGTAGTATCCCCAGTCGATTCACCTTAGGATGCAACAAAAAGTACCAAACCGACAGGCCCCCACCAATAAGTAGCAAGCTTAAGAAGATTAACAGGAGGCGATTGAGTTTACGCTTAGGCTTGGGTTGTTCAGGAGCCCTAGCGCGTTCCTGGGGTGGCGAGCCTAATTGGGTCATAGAGTGAGCTCTCACTAGAGGCCAAGAGGTGATGTCTAACTTTGTTTATACTAGACCGTTCAGTATGATTATAGCTCTATTTTTACAAAACTTTACAATTGCGGAGTAAACCTTCTACCTTCTGCCCTCTACCTTCTGCCCTCTACCTTCTGCCCTCTACCTTCTGCCCTCTACCTTCTGCCCTCTACCTTCTGCCCTCTACCTTCTGCCCTCTACCTTCTGCCTTTCTTGGTTATGTAAGGATTTTTGCTATTTGTTTGCTAGACTGTGCAGTATGATTTAAGGCAATTTTATTCGGCTCTAGCACCATGTCCGTCCATTCTTCCTCAGAACAGCTTTCTCAAGATAGGCCACCGACTAATGCCCCACTGCAGGTAAACAGCAAACCAGAAAACGCAAAATCGGGTGCTTTTCTTAAACGTGAGCAGATCTTGCAGGGAGCCACGCAAGTTTTTCTGCAACATGGCTATGCTGGAACGAGTATGGATCGGGTAGCAGCCAAAGCGGGTGTCTCCAAACAGACGATTTACAGCCATTTTCAGGACAAGGAGGGGCTTTTTACTGCCCTGATCGAGCGGGTAACGACCCGCCAACTCAAAATTGAGTTCGGTTCAGAACCATTTCAAGGCGAACCGACTATTCTTCTGAGAAGGATAGCGCAAGGGTACCTAAGCAGAATGGGCGATCAAGAGTATATTGATTTGCTGAGAGTGGTTGTGGCTGAATCGGCACGCTTCCCAGAACTGGCGCAGCTTTACACGCGCACAGTGATCCAGCCAAGTTGCCAACGCTTGAGCTTATATTTCCAGTCCCACTTAGAACTCAACGTCCTAGACCCAGATGCGATGACCCAGATTTTTTTTGGTGCCCTGTCTGCGTTTATACTGTCTCAGGAGGTACTGTACGGTAAATGTATTATGCCGATGGAGAACGAACGATTTGTCAATAGCTTAATCCAGCTTTGTTATAAAAACTGACCCCTGAGAAAAAAAATTATTATCTTACTGCCACATAATCACGCTAGAGTATTAAGAAAAATATACTAAGTGCAGTATGATAGTACGGGCAAGGCGGTCGCTAAAAGCATCACCGGAAGGCATCAGACGAGCCAACAAAGCAGTGCTGATTTTCGCTACAAAAATTGATTTGGCAATTGAGCTGGAAATATCGCGAGCCACGGTGCAAAACTTTTTCGCCGGTAAACCGGTGGGACGCGAGAACTTTCACAAAATCTGCCAAAAGCTAAAACTGCCTTGGCGAGAGGTAGCAGATCTGCCTGAAGATACTGAAATTGAGACCTTTGAGGAATCGCCAAACTTAGGCTTTGACATTGAGGCTTTAGTGCAAGAGGTGCGCTCGAAGGGACAAGCCAGCATTGTCATGCGCTGCGGCATCATGCGCGTGCTGGATATGTCCCAGCCGATTGGGCTCAATGACATTTACACCAATGTTAACATTCTGGAGAAAATCAACGGGCGTAGGCGTTTAGACATTGCTGACCTGCTGAAAGTTTGCGTTTCCGATGAGTTTGAGCGTCCAGGACTAGGCAGGATTACTCAAGACCGGGTACCAGGTCTAGAAGCCGTCCAAAAATACTCCAAGCTGATTGTTTTGGGTAAGCCCGGCGCTGGCAAAACTACCTTCTTGAAGCATGTGGCAATTCAGTGCAGCTTTGGCCAGTTGCAGGCTCATCGCGTCCCAATTTTTATCACGCTTAAAGACTTTGCGGAAACGGAACAACGCTTGAGCTTGCTCGAATATATCACTGAGCAGTTTGGCAGTTACGGGGTGAGCGAGGCTGGAGTGGTGGAACGGTTATTGCTCCAGGGTCGGGCGCTGATCTTGCTCGATGGCTTAGATGAAATTAGGGAAACAGATTGCTATCGGGTTTTGCAGGAAGTCCGCACTTTTTCAGCTCAGTTTCACTTAAATCATTTCGTCATCACCTGTCGAATTGCCACACGTGAATATACTCTCGAGCAGTTCACAGAGGTAGAAGTTGCCGATTTTGATGAGTCACAAATTGCCAGCTTTGCCATCAAGTGGTTTGCTGCTAAAGACCCAATACAAAGCAAAAAATTCATTCACAAACTTAAAGCGAGCAGTCCGATTCAAGAACTGGCAACAAATCCACTGCTGCTGACACTGCTGTGTTTGATGTTTGAAGAATCAGCCGACTTTCCATCAAATCGTTCCGAACTTTACAGAGAAGGACTGAACGTACTGCTGAGGAAATGGGATGCCAAACGCAGTATTGAGCGAGAGCAAATCTACAAAAATCTATTAGTACCCCATAAGGAAGACTTACTTAGTCAAATAGCCTTAATGACCTTTGAGCGAGGGGACTACTTTTTTAGACAAAAAGAAATCGAGCAGCACATTTGTGATTACATTCGCAACTTACCGGAAGTCAGTACACAACTAGAGGCGCTGCAACTCGACAGTGAAGCCGTACTCAAATCAATTGAAGCGCAACATGGGTTATTGGTGGAACGGGCGCGGGGAATTTATTCGTTTTCTCATCTGACGTTTCAAGAGTATTTTACGGCCAGAGAGATTGTTGCCAGTTCCCAGCCACAGGTCTTAGAAGCAGCGTTGAAACAACTGGTCAGTCGGATTACGGAAAACCGATGGCGCGAAGTCTTTTTGTTGAGCGTGGGCATGTTGCGCAATGCTGACTATCTGCTGCAGTTGATGAAGCAACAGATTGATCAGCTATTAGCAGAAGATCAGCACTTACAGGCATTTCTCGCTTGGGTGAGCCAAAAATCCCGTGCCGTGCCTGCCACTTACAAACTAGTGATTGTTCGAGCCTTTTATTTTGACCTTGACCTCGCCCGTGCCCTTGACTTAGTCGGCGGCACCCTTGACCTTGCCCGTGCCCTTGACCGTAGCTTGACTCGTGAACTTACCCCTGACCTTGCTCTTGACCTCGCTCTTGACCGTACCCTTGCCCTTAAACGAGCCCTTGACAGTACTCTTGAACCTACCCGTGCTATTAACCGTGTCCTTGACCGTGCCCGTGCCCGTGCCCGTACCATTGATTCTGAGCTAGAGCAAGCACTACAACAACTTAAAGAACAACTATCGAGCTCGGCTGAAGACGGAGAAAGATTTAGTACATGGTGGAAAGCTAACAATCAAGCTTGGACTGAGCAATTAAGAGCTGTGATGATTAAGCATCGCTATCTTGGTCACGATTGGCAGTTTAGCAATCAGCAGAAAGATGCGCTGAAGCAGTATTACGATGCTAATCAGTTGCTGGTGGATTGCCTGAATAGCAATTGTTATGTAACTCGTACAGTGCGTGAGGAGATTTTACAGAGTTTGTTGCTGCCAATTGCAGAGATTAAGGGTTGAGATTAAAGTGCTGATTCATCAGTCTCCGCTTTTATCTGTTGAGCATATCCTGAGGCCCACACAATTAAAACTAATGCTGGTACGCCGATCACAATGATACTCTCAACAGCGTTTTCCCCTTGAAGTAAATAGATAGAACTACTAGATAGACAAAACATTAGGCTAGTCAAGCCAAACAGTTGAGCCTTTGGGGTTAAAGCGACAATAGGTAATAGGACGGATGCATACCAGGGCATCAGCCAGGGAGTGGCGACTAGAAGTAGAGTCAACGTCACCCAACTAATGTCTGAAATCAGGTTTGGTTGCGAGTCATACCGTTTGCCATATGACCTAAATGCTATCCAGCCGTAAAAAGCAGCAAAACCAATTGAAGTGCACAGGGTAAAATTCTGCAGTATTTGCCTCTCTTGGCGGAGCGTCATTGAATAGGGAGAGGAGACACGTAACAGTTCCAGCCCTGATTGTACTAGCGCATGTATAGACGAATGATATTTTCCTGCTACCCCTGGATTCAAAAGACTTGTCCAAGCCTCAAACCCAGGCATAACTGTGTTCCAGAGGGTAATAAACAAAACTAAGGAAAGGATGAATATCCCTGCTAGTTGCTTCCAACGACGCTGGCGTACTAGGAAAATCGATACTAGCGGCATCCAAATGATCGGTAGGGTTTTGGCTAAAAAACCACCCCATATTCCCAAAAATGCTAATATATATCGTTGTTCAGTCAAACTTCCAATGAAGACAATTAAACTGGTGGAAACCAGGATATCGACATGACCTGAGCCGACCTGCTCCATCAACAGTAGCGGATTTAGTAAATAGGCAATTGTAATTTTGCCCCGCTCTGGCGGCAGCAACAATCGCCAGATCAGGTAGCCGTTGATAATGTGCAAACACAGACAAAAGCTTTTGTAGACGTAAACTGCTAGAATCGGATTGATCGGCACCACAGCGGCAGACGTTGTGAACAGCAGTTGCGATACGGTTCCATAAGTTGAACTTTGTCCCCAATCAACAAAGGGAGAAAGCTGAGAAACAAAGGAACTTGCCTTGTTGATCAAAGGATTAACACCACTCAGATTCATTAGTCCAAAGTGCAGGTAAAGATAGACGTCATCACCAAGTGGGTATGCTAAAAAGGCTAGTGCTAAAAAGATTGCTGTGCAGCTCAAGATGTTGATGAATCGGGAAAATGCATAAGGTCGCTTAGTCTGTAGTAACCAAATTAAATACAGCAGCTGTAGGGCAAGATAGCTCAGCCCGATCCCAAGTTGGCTGTTCCAATTGGGAAAGGTAGCAAACTTTTTACCACCCGCCACAATGAAATAAAACTTATCCAAACCTAAAAAAACGAGCCCAACGCTCAAATACGCAGCACAAAACAGTGCAGCCGCTGTTATTACTCCAGTTTTTCCCATGAACTTTAAATTAAGGAGTTTGTTCAAAGGAGTAGATACATTTGTATAAGCCGATTGTTCCTACATCTAAGCTTTACGGTACTACACGCAAATTAAGCAGAGCAGTAATAATGTCTCCCCAACGCTAAGTAATGCGCTATTCTACACCATAAATAAGTTTTTGTTCTACCGCAGTTTAGAGGAGATGATACGCGAACGGGGTGTAGAGGTAGACCAGACGAAGATTCCCCGCTGGGTGCAAGCTTATTCTTGAGTTGATTCCCATTCCCCCGTAAGATTAAAACAATTCAGAATTTACACCAAACGTGCCCTTGTCCTGGAGGAACCATGAGCCATCGTCCAATTATTCTTGGCATTGTCGGCGACAGTGCAGCTGGTAAAACAACGCTGACTAAGGGGATCGCTCAGGTACTGGGGCTAGAGAATGTCACTGTTATCTGTACAGATGATTACCACCGTTATGATCGCCACCAGCGCGCCGAGTTAGGAATCACGGCTCTGCACCCGGATTGCAACCACCTCGATATCATGCAGCAGCACCTGTCTCTTTTACGAACGGGACAACCGATTCTTAAGCCGGTTTACAGCCACGAAACAGGTATGTTTGAGCCGCCGCAGTACATCAAGCCAAGCAAATTCGTCATAAGTGAGGGATTGCTCGGTTATTCAACTCGTGGGACACGTGACTGCTACGACATTAAAGTTTACTTGGCACCGCCTGAATCACTACGCGCCAAGTGGAAGGTCAAGCGCGACACTCTAAAGCGGGGCTATACCGAAGAACAGGTTATTGCGGAACTCAAAAAGCGTGAACCGGATTCAGACGAGTATATCCGTCCTCAGCGGCAGTGGGCAGATGTAGTAGTCAGTTTCTATCCGCCTAGCGAGCTGTCTAATGAGAGCAATGGACACTTGAATGTACGCCTGGTACTTAGACCTACTGTTCCGCATCCAGATTTTATCCAAATTTTGAAACCAGGCGAGGCTAATTCCACGCCAGCGATTCGCCTGGAATTAGACAGGGATATGGGTAAACCTGTCGATGTCCTTGAAGTTGATGGTCATGCCACGTCACAACAGGTGAGGGAGTTAGAAAAGATTATGTGTAGCGAGATGCCTAACTTATGGCCCTTCTGCAACCGAGAAGGCAACCCAGAACTTGGTAAGCTCACTGGTACAACTGGGGAATCGCTCCAAAGTTACCCGCTTGCCCTCACTCAGCTTCTAATCGCCTACCACATGATCAAGGCTACACACGTTTATCAGTAGGGTACTTGAACAAAAACTGTCAGGATGGGAGAAGGCTAAGTATTTTGTATGTTCAATGTAATTTTTTGAACATAAAGCGCAACTAGAGGTAAACTCAATGCATATTGAGTATGCCTTTAATAGATTTTATGACCTATTGCCTTAGAATTGCAGATCTACCCACGACTGAGCGTCCACGTGAGCGGTTGATATCTAATGGTGCCAAAATTCTGGCAACAGCTGAACTGATTGCAATTCTACTCGGCACAGGTCAAGGACCGGGAAAGCTCTCTGCTGTGGGACTAGGACAATACCTGTTGCAGGAACTGAGCAAACATCAGCGTGACCCGTTGGCAGTCTTACGAGATGTTAGCGTTCAGGAGTTGATGCAAGTTCCTGGAATTGGCCCAGCCAAGGCAACAACGATTCTGGCAGCAATTGAATTGGGTAAACGGGCGTTTCAATCCCGTCCCCTGGAACGTACCCCAATTGACAGCCCTGCTGCTGCTGCCGCCATACTTAGTCAAGATTTGATGTGGCAGACTCAAGAGCGCTTTGCCGTTCTGCTGCTGGATGTAAAGAATCGTTTGATTGGTACTCAGGTGATCACAATTGGCACGGCAACCGAAACACTTGCTCCTCCCCGTGAGATTTTCCGCGAGGTGATTCGCCAAGGAGCAACGCGCTTGGTGGTTGCCCATAACCATCCCTCGGGAAATGTTGAACCCAGTCTGCAAGATATTGACCTAACCCGCCAACTGTTGGCAGGCTCCCAATTACTAGGAATTCCACTGCTGGATCATCTAATTTTGGGCGATGGCAATCACCAGAGTTTGCGCGAAGTTACAACCTTGTGGGAAGAATATCCACAGGGTGATTAACACTAGAGAACAACATTTCCTTGTATAGGGATATACCCAGTGATGAGTTAACTTTCTCACCCCCCTAGCATTACTGAATATAGGCATTCGGAAGAGAGCGAGTGCGATCGCGTCTCACCTCCCCTGCACAATCCACTCCCGGGAGCGCTTTTTCAGCAGCTTCAGGTGAGTAATAAAGCTTCCGTTCTCCAAATACCGCACCACCACTACTAATCACCCGGAACTGCCAGCAGTGAATCTCATTGAAAAATACAATCAGGGTAACTTTTTCGATGCCAACAACTATGTAAATAGTGGTTTGGGTCATGGCGATCGCGGCTCACAAATCTTCTGGTTTCAGCCCTGTATTCTTAGCAATACGTGCCAGCATGTGCGGTCCGAGCTCTTCGCCGTCGTGAAAGGCGAATACAAAATTAGCCCATCCAGGACGGGTTAGAACTCTGTGGGAAGAACCTGCAAGAGCGCTTGATACTCCAACCAATACGTAGCAAGGTAGCTAGAACACGCTGACCACTGGCTCATGCAGCTGCCGCAAAAAAGGCATCCAATAAATCTGGAGTAGCTTCTCCGTGTTCCACCTGATCTGCCAGGACGCGCAGTGAATCATGCTTGCGCCTTAGCGATCGCTTCGGCTCGGGAGCGCCCGTAGACCAGGACGCCAGGTAGTTCGGTCACTTCGGCAATGATTCTGCCGTCGTCTTCTAATTCAGTTTCTATGGTGAATTTCATGGTGGTTCTCCAAGTGCACTGTGCGAGCGCTCTTCACTCGACCTTGAAAAGATTCAGTGAGTTTGTCTTCGCTCAAAATGATTACTCCTCAATGCGGTTGGTCGCTGTCGCCCAAAAGCCGGTCGATTTTCTGATCGATGGTAGTCACTTGGCGCTGAATGCCAGAATAGCGAGAGTTGGTTTCTTGCCGGTCTTGATTCGCGGTAAAAATTATGCCGTCGATGCGGTTGGTCAAGTTGTTTGCGGTCTCAGTAAACCGTTTGACATCCCTACCAAAAGCCTCTAGGAAACGGTTATTGCTTTCAACGGCCTGCTCAATTCGAGTCAAGCGTTCATTGCTCTCAATCCGGTTGACCTCCATTGATTGCTCAATTCGAGTCATGCGTTCGTTGCTCGACTGCTCAAACCGCGTCATCCGCTCGTCACTGGCAATGATGGAGCGCTGTAGGAGCGCCTCGATTTGGTCGAGCCGGTCGCTACTCCCGTGGGTCATCGCGTGCCTCCAGCAGTAAGGGTGCGATCACTCTCTTCGTCGGAAGACTTTTTCTCAGACACCCATTCTAGAAGCTCGCCGGGCTGTATTTCATAAGTTGAGCAAATCTTCGCCAGCACTGTCGATGAGGGTAACTGCTCTGGCTTGCTATAAAGGTCGTAGGCAGTACGAGTGGCGATGCCAGTCTCTTTCCAGAACTGGTATCGCGTTTTCCCTCGATCCTCCAAAAATTGCTTGATCTTATTTCTCATCGGCATACCTCCAATGTATCAACTAGTCAGTACTAGTGGCTAGTTACATTCTATCTTACTAACAATATGATTTAGTTGATAATATGTTAACTAGTTAGTAGTATGGAGGTATAGAGAAAGCGCTCCGTCCTCGCCAAAGTTTGAAGCGCTTCTCTAACCACAAACGAATTGAGGTTTATCTAATCATGTCACACTCAACAACGAATGCAGTAGGAATTAGGAGCGATCGCACACTCCTAACCCAAGCGGAGCGCCAAACCATCACAAATGTCCTGACCTGGGACAGACAGCAAGATACAAGCCCAGACGAAATCATTATAACGAGACTGTCATAAAAGGTTATCGTCATAAAGATTACAAGAGTGCATTGCAGCGTCAAAGGCACATTCACAGGGGGATTAGGCGCAAAGGGGCGGGGCGTATAATCAAGATAGATGGGATAGGGCATATTGGATTCACACCATGACCCAAGCGAAACAGCGGTTTCAAAGCTTTGAAGAGTACCTCTCCTACGATGATGGAACGGAGAAGCTATATGAGCTATTTAACGGAGAGTTGATCCAAGTGCCACCGGAATCTGGGAAAAACACGGCGCTCGCGGTCTTCTTGCTGCTGCAGTTTGCGGCGCTCGTCGGTCATCTAAGAGTTAGACCCCACGGGTTAGAACTCGAAGTGCGAGGGGAACCGAGAAATCGTTATCCGGATTTAACCATCATTCGAGCAGAGCATATTCAGCAGTTGGAGCAACGCAATACCCTTCGGCTTTCAATGGCTCCCCCCTTACTCCTCATTGAAATCGTCAGTCCTGGAGAGTTACAGCGTGACCGAGACTACATCGCCAAACGGACACAATACCAGGAACGAGACATACCCGAATACTGGATCGTAGACCCCCAACTTGAAACCGTGTTGGTCTTGGAACTCACTGGCAATGTCTACACAGAATTCAACACCTTTAGCGGAAAAAACTGTATTCGTTCACCGTTGTTTGGTGAACTGAACCTCACAACAGCCCAAATCTTTGCAGCCAGCAATCCAATTTGAAAGGCTACCGAGGTTTTCATCGGGTGGACAGCGGTAAATATCTAAATCTTACTTTTTCTTACTAAAAAGCCGACATTCTTAACTGTTCATTGAGAAATCGTTGTGGTTTGATTCACATATCACTTTTCAACTTCAGTGCTTGCTGCTATAGCAATCAGATTTGAGTTGTGAACTTGTAGCGCAGGCAACACGAGCTGCAAGTGCTGCAGGCTTGGAAAGCCTGCGCTACGGGGCGTTTTGCGAATCATTTAGGATTGCTATATGAAGTTTTTACGTTGGCTTCTGGTAGGAATTCCCATTTTTGGATTATTATCAGCTCTTTGGTGGCTACAACAGAGTAATGTCAACTCTCTAGATTGGAAGGTTACTAAACTAGAAAGACAGATTGACGATTTACCAACAACGGTCACTCCTAAACACCAAATGGAGCAGCAGATCGCTGCGTTGAAACAGCAGATTGATACTTTGCCAATAACGGTTGCCTCAAAACAACAGCTAAATCTGCAGATTGCTGTGTTGAAACAGCAGATTGGTACTTTGTCAGGAACAGTTGACCCAAAAGACAAACTCAGCCTAAAAAAAGACCAGCTTACCCTAGAGAAAGAACAAGTTAACGCACAAAATGCTATCTATGTTACTTTAGCTCAAGCATTTGAGAGCGCATTCTTCTTTGTAGTCGTCTATCTTACTTGGCGCAATACTAAGGTCTCAGAAGAAAAGCAAGTCACTGAGAGATTCAGTACAGCAGTTGCTCTATTGGAAAGTGACAAGTTGGAAGTCCGTGTGGGAGGAATCTATGCACTGGAACGAATTGCTAAGGGCTGTGCGGAGAAAAACTACTGGACAATTATGGTAACCGTTCACGGGGGGGTCAAAAAAATTTCCTATATGAAATCACACGGAATCAGTACGAAAACCAGTCTAGAATTGATTTTTTTCGGCTAATTTTGAGTAGTCAAAAGTGCTACACTGGTCGGAAAATTGCCGTTTAGACATTTTAGGTACTATTAGCGCCTACGATAAATCACCCGAAACCCTTGTTAAGCAAGGGTTTTAGGAGTTAGGCGAATGTTCTACCCCCCGTGAACGGTTACCAATTATGGAAGTCTTGACAGGTTTTGTCCGAGAACGCTCTCAATTACTGTGCAAGGAAGAAAAAGCAACTGATTCATTAGGTGTACCGACAAAATGGGAACAAACAGCTGCATTTGAAACTGAATCAGCATTTCCCCTGCTAGAGGAGGAAAAACAACTCACTCTCCCTCCAACTGATATTCAAGCAGTAATGCTCGTTCTAAACCGTCGTGACCGATCTTATTGGCAGGGAGAGAAAGATCGTCTTAACCTGAGTTTTTCAAATTTCAGCTGGATGATATTGTCTCGGTTTAGCTTCAGAGCAATGAATCTTCAGGAAGCTAATCTTCAAAAAGCGGATCTCCATGATGCCGACCTCAGTAGAGCCGACCTTAGTAGAGCCAACTTAATTGGAGCCAACCTGATTGGAGCCGACCTGAGTGCAGCCAACCTCAATGAGGCCAAACTTAGTGAAGCTAACCTCAATGAGGCCAAACTTAGTGAAGCTAACCTGAGTGGAGCCAACCTCAGTGGAGCTAATCTCAGAGCCGATCTCAGTGAAGCTAACCTAATTGCAGCTAACCTGAGTGGAGCCAACCTCAGCAAAGTCAACCTTTTTGGAAACCTCATTATCATTGGAGCCAACCTCAGCGGAGCCAACCTCAGTAAAGCCGACCTGATTGGAGCTAACTTCAGAGGAGCCAACCTCAGCAAAGCTAACCTTAGCAAAGCTGACCTTAGTAAAGCCGACCTCAGCGCAGCTAACCTTAAAGGAGCCAATCTTAAAGGAGCCAACCTGAGTGGAGTCAACCTCAAAGGAGCCAACCTCAGAGGAGCAGACCTCAGAGGAGCTAACCTGAGTGAAACAATTGACTTCATCCAAAAGCAACTGAGTCAAGCTGAAACGGACGAGAACACTAAATTTCCCAGTTACCTGTCATCAACTAATAGGACTTTTAGCTAAGTTGAAAGACAAATAAGATTGCCTGTTGAGGTGGGGAGTAGGGTAAATCTGCAAGGACAAGAACGCCTTGGTGTCGTGCGGCTCGCGTTAGCTCCTGATCGAGTGTCGCCAGAGATAATCCTTCGCGGAGCGCAAGTTCTAAATATGCTGCATCGTATGAAGTAAGGCTAGTGGTGGCAATACAGAGGATGTTAGCAGCTTGGCAGGATGAGTATTCTTTCAGAGCTGGAATTGACCCTGGGCAATTTGCTTTCTCAGGTTGCGCAGCATTTGACTGCTACCGTCTGTGAGGGCCTGTTGGACAAGGTTAGGGATTAACTCAGCTAGGGGGAGAGCCCCAAAGGTGAGACTAGTGGCATCAACAACATACTTGCCATCCTGAAGGACGTAAGTAGTGAGCTTACCGCTGTCGTAAATCCAAACCTCAGGCACCTGGAGGGTGCAATAGGCTTCGAGAGTGGTTTTGGAGGTGACATCGGCTTCAATAGCGAGGTCAGGGGGCGGGTAAACATCGAGATCCATCTGCATGCAGTCCCGCACCTGCTGAGCGTTCTGGATGTAGAAGCAGGTGTCCGGTTCTAGCCCAGTTGCCTTTTGTTGCCGTTTGAAGGTGGTGGAGCCGAAGTCTTCCCAGTCTCGTTCTTGAGCATCTAGGAAGGTTGTCACGATATACCCAATGAGCCGATGCGGTCGTTCGTGGGCAGGTAACGGTGACATAATCTCCAACGTTCCTTGGCTGTAGGCAATTCGGGTGCTGCGGTCCTCCCCTAGCTCTTCTAGAATCGCTTCAAACTGCTCCCAAGTGACATCAGGAATAGTAATCATGCTGCCGGGAGTGAGTTGAATGTTTTTGATCGGTACAGTGACAGGAACTGCTACAGTCATCGCGCTGGGAACCTCCCTTCGGACAGATCGCTATTTTTTAAGGATAAGCTAATCTTCATGGAAGGAAGCCAGTGTGGGCATAGCGACAATTAGGCTAAGGATATGAACACATCAGCGTGGAGCCCACTGCGACAACCGCTGTTTCGGGCGCTCTGGATTGCGTCTGTAGCGTCAAATATCGGTACATGGATGCAGAATGTCGGCGGCACGTGGCTGATGACCTCACTCACGCCGTCGCCGCTAATGGTGGCGCTAATGCAAACAGCAACGAGTCTGCCGGTTTTTTTAGTCGGACTTCCCGCAGGGGCGCTTGCCGACATCATTGACCGCCGCCGCTTGCTTCTGTTTTGGCAAGGTTGGATGCTCGTTGCAGCAGCAGGGCTTGGTGTACTAACGCTGTTCGGTGCGACCACACCTTGGCTACTGCTAACACTCACTTTCGCCCTTGGCCTGGGGTCAGCAATGAACGCCCCAGCTTGGCAAGCGATTACGCCGGAACTTGTATCTCGGGCTGAACTGCCAGCAGGTGTGGCGTTGAACAGTGTCGGGTTTAACATTGCCCGTGCGGTCGGTCCTGCCCTGGGTGGCTTCGCTGTCGCTGCGGCAGGACCAGCAGCAGTGTTTCTGCTGAATGCGGCATCGTTTGTTGGCGTGATGTTTGTTCTCTACCGTTGGCCTCGAAAGCATCGCCAGAGCGCACTGCCGACTGAGCGGATGATTGGAGCAATCCAAGCGGGACTCCGATACGTACATTATGCGCCAGAACTGGATGCAGTACTGGTACGAGTTGCTGTCTTTATCAGCTGTGGCAGTGCCTTGTGGGCGCTGCTGCCGCTTGTCGCTCGACAGCAGCTCAAACTTGAGTCATTCGGATACGGTGTGCTGCTGGGTTGCCTAGGCTTGGGTGCGGTGATCGGAGCGGCGTTTCTGCCAAAAGTGCGGCAGCGGATTTCGGTAGATCAGCTAGTGTCGGGAGCGACAGTTGTGTTTGCGATCGCCACAGTAGCACTAGCCTATCTCCACAATCTTGGTTTGCTATGCATCGCCCTAGTGGCAGGCGGAGTCGCCTGGATGGCGATCATGTCTAGCTTAAATGTGGCGGCACAGGTAACGACTCCTGCATGGGTGCTCTCCCGTGCGCTCGGTGTTTATCAACTAGTATTCCAGGGAGGCATAGCAGTTGGAAGCGCCTTTTGGGGCACAGTAGCTCAGCATCTAGGAAACCCAACTGCGCTCTTGGGCGCGGCTATCGGGCTGATCTTAGGTCTTACAGTTGCGAGGCGTTATCGGTTAACAGCAGTTGGAAGCTTGGATTTGACACCATCGTTGCACTGGGCTGAACCAACAGTGATGATCGAATTGCGCCCAGACGACGGACCGGTGCTGATCACAATTGAGTACCGAATTGACCCAGTGCGATCGCGCGACTTTGCAGTGGTAATGCATGATTTGGGTCATGTTCGTCGGCGCGATGGTGCAGTTCGTTGGGGCTTATTCCACGACACATCTGACCCAAGTCGCTACGTTGAAACTTTCGTCGTTGAGTCTTGGGCAGAACATCTACGTCAGCACGAGCGTGTGACCGTCGCAGACCGTGCAGTTGAGGAGCGTGCCCTTGCCTTCCACATTAGCGACGCGCCGCCGACTGTTTCCCACTTGATCTATACATATCACACCAAGGAAAGTAAATTTTCATAATTACAACTTATTTTGTCAAATGCTTGCTACTAACTCAAGCCATTTTTCCCTCGCTGAACGCACTGGTGTTACAGCATTTCTGTTAACCCTATCTGTCAAATCATAGAACATTTTAAGTCTATGTTTATTGCATTCATTAACTGCATTTTGACTGACGTTTCGAAAAAGGTGAATATCTTTCCCATCAAAATAACGACATTTATACTCTATTATACTTTCTGCTTGATCAGACTTACTCTTTGTACAATGACAAAATTTATCAATAAGACCAATAGACAGTCTATATAATTGGGGAGTTTCCTTAGCAACGTAATCACTATACTCAATTGCTCTGTCTTTGACATTATTCCATTTAGCCGGGTCTAATTTTGCCTTTTCTTGAAGCAGTGCTAAATGAAAACCTGAAGCAATTGTAAATGCTCCAACGCCAACAACTGCTAAAGTTTTAAGTTGTTCGACGACAAAGTTAGATTCGTCGATCATATATTCGAGCTGAAGCTGGTTATTCTGAGTATGCTCCAAATACTCACTCATTAAGTTTTTCAGTGATTCGATTTTTCCTTGGATTCTTTTAAGCACATTTTCATTAGTTGGTTGTCTAACAATGCTACGTATATCTTCTACAGCATTGCGATTAATTTGGACATAATTTACGTCTGAAAATAATAGCTTAATGACTGACTTCGAGTCCCTTGCAATTAAAGCTTCACTGATTTTTTCTAAAACCCATGACCAACTTATTGTTAAAGCAATTTGCCGATCCTTGAAATTAAAAGCTGTCTCCGAATTAGGTGAGCCATCTATAATTTCTGGCCACGGCATTTTTTCAACTTGTTGGTCAAGATTATCTATCATAAGCTTTATTCCTTATATTACTTTTTAATGAGTTAGCACGTTTGCCCAAGAAAAACGGTTACAGAATAGTAAAAAGACATAATTGACCAGCTAGAGGGATATTAGACTAGACGAAATCCTTCAGTCTGGGTATGCCTTTATTTATTTTTATAAAGAATTATATAAGTAACAACACCTATCTTAGGTGATAGCTTCTTCCACTGCCTGAGTCTCTCCACGCCTAAAGGCGGGAGGATTCAACGGCCCGCCCACCTATCATTGCCAATATTTCTCGTTCCCAGGCTCAGCCTGGGAATGCCTAAGCGAGGCTCTGCCTCGCCTTGTGCCCTTTCTTTAAGTGCCTCCAGCCAGATGAACCTGCGAGTTTGGAGGCTCTGCCTCCACTTAGACATTTCTAGGCAGAGCCTAGAAACGAGATCTAGTAGCTACACCACGCCAAGCTTGTCAATTTGCTTCCATCCAATTAATACACTGCTGCATCTGGTGACGCATGGTTTCTGAGTCTGCATGGTATCGACGACCGTGTCCCGGTAGCACCCACTCGAAAGAGTAATTAGCCAATTGGCGCATTGATTGAATCTGTTTTGGCCAGGAGTACCAGCAGACATCGCGGAAGCCAACCAGATGCTTGAGTTGTTCTGACCAAGCAAGATGGTCACCGCTGAAGAGAAACTTGTTTTTGTAGATCAGAGCTATGTGCCCCTTGGTGTGACCGGGAATCGGGATAATCAATAGGTCAGAAGCCAGCTCAAATGGTTCTGAGCCAGCCAGCTGAATTTCGACGTTCCAAGTACCGGCAGAGATATCGTCACTGTGCAGAATACGTTCGCACCCAAAGTGCTTCTGAAACTTTTGATGATCCGCGACATCATCTTTGTGAGTCAGGTACAAATAACGAATCCCCCCCATCTCTTCTATTCGCTTAACCAGCGGTGGTGCCGCTCTTGGAGAATCCACCAACACATTGCCTTCAGGTCGTTGAATCAAGTAGCTGGCAGCGCCGTAAGAGTTCTCCGAATGGTAGCCGCAATGGAAAACATTTTCAGCTACTAGGATAGGAAAACTCACCTGGGCATCTTTGATGTCTTGAGGCTTCTCAACAGTGCCAATGGAACTGGTGGGGCAAGCTAAGAGAGCTTGGAGCGATCGCAATCTTTCTGATCGAGTTGGTTGATGATAAACTGCGGACTGTGCCTTAGTACGATAAAACACTTCTGGAGCCATCCAGCGGCAGGTGTCACAGTCAATGCATGTACTATCGACGTAGAAGTCGCCGTTAACATTTTCAGAACGGCGTTGATTCAAGTGTGCCATGGTCGGTGCGCTTTGTGCGGGAGTGGGGAGTAGGGAGTGGGGGCTAGATATTTAAACCAGTTTTTTCTTACCCTGAATCTTAGGGCCTTTATCTTAGTTTCTTAAAGCCTGGCTTCTATATTTTAGCTTTACTCTCTCCCTTTGAATATGCTCCCAACTAAAGTGGACAGCATATATTCCCCCACTCCCCACTCCCTACTCCCCACTCCCCTAAACTGCAAGATTTGCCCTCAACTTTTCCTGCAGCTGACTTGGAGCAAATGCACCATGCTCAGTGATGATGGCTGTAATCAGCTTAGCCGGTGTAACATCAAACGCTGGGTTGTAGAACTCCGCCCCCTCTGGAGTAAGAATTGTATCGCCTACCTGATAAATTTCAGCTGGATCGCGCTCTTCGATGGGGATTTGGCTACCTGTGGACAACTCAAAATCAATCGTCGACAGGGGAGCGGCTACGAAGAACGGAATACCATGAGCCTTAGCAACCAGTGCCAGACTATAGGTGCCAATTTTGTTAGCTGTGTCACCATTAGCGGCAATGCGGTCAGCGCCCACGACTACGGCATGAATCAAACCTCGTTGCATACAATGAGCCGCCATACTGTCGGTAATGACAGTAATTGGGATGCCTTCTTGAACACATTCCCAAGCTGTCAGTTTCGCACCCTGTAGGCGGGGACGGGTTTCATCGGCATAGACTCTTGCCAATCGGCCCTTAGCCCACGCCGAGCGCACAACTCCTAAAGCGGTACCATAGCCGGCTGTTGCCAGGGCACCAGCATTGCAATGAGTCAGAATACTGAGGTTTTCTGGGTTAGTTGGCAAAACTTCTAGACCGCGATCGCCGATCAATTGGCAAGTTTGCAAATCCTCAGCATTAATTGCCTGAGCCGTTTTCAACAAGGCAGCTTTGAGGTTTTCTACTGTTCCAATGGACTCATAGGCGGTTTTCAGCATCCGCGCGATCGCCCAAAATAAGTTGACCGCTGTGGGACGAGTTGACCGTAACAGCTGAGCTACTTCTTCCAGCTGAGTCAAGAATTTATCTTGCTCCGTTGTTTGAATCTCCCGCGCTCCCAGGTACATTCCGTAGGCAGCTGCTACCCCAATTGCCGGTGCTCCTCGGACAATCATGGTTTTAATCGCCCGCGCCATATCTTCGCAGCGGCTGATTTCGACAACTACATATTCGCTAGGCAAGCGAGTTTGGTCAATCAGTAAAACTGAGTCTTTGTTCCAAATAACAGGATAAACCTGGGATGTGGGAGATGTCATAGGTCAGGGTTTGGGGGTTAGGAAGAGTGTATTTCAGCAGCTGAAGCATGTTGGTTGCTGAAGAAAGCTTTCAATACCCGCTCGGCAATTTGTGGAGTGGTTAACCCCAGTGCTGCCTTCGATTGTTCTTGTTCAGCATGCTCAACCAACACGTCAGGTATGCCAATTCGCTTTACTGGCACTACCACATCTGCGTCAAGCAGTGCTTCTGCAACAGCTGAACCAAAGCCACCCATAAGACAGCCTTCTTCTAGAGTGACAACCCGACCAATTCGCTGAGCCAGGGGCAGAATCAATTCAGTATCAAGCGGCTTAGCAAACCGGGCATTTACCACAGTAGCTTCAATGCCGTGTTCGCTTAGAATCTCAGATACCTGCATTGCTGGATAAACCATTGAGCCAAAGCCGACTATGAGGACGTCGTCTCCGTTTCGAAGGATTTCACCTTCACCGATGGGCAGAGGTTCCCAACCTTCCTCCATCAGGGGTACACCGTGGCCATTGCCGCGTGGATAGCGCATGGCAATTGGACCTTGCGTATATTTTACGCCGGTGACAACCATCTGCTGCAGTTCAGCCTCATCTTTGGGAGCCATCAGCACCATGTTGGGAAGGCAGCGCAGGTAGGCGATATCGTACATTCCCTGGTGTGTAGGGCCATCTTGACCGACAATTCCAGCCCGATCTAGGCAGAAGAAGACAGGTAGGTTTTGGATGCAAACGTCATGAATTACTTGGTCATAGGCCCGCTGGAGGAAGGTAGAGTAAATAGCTACAATCGGTCGCATCCCTTCACAAGCTAAGCCACCTGCTAGGGTAACGGCGTGTTGCTCGGCGATACCTACATCAATGTATTGTTGGGGCAGCTTGGCTTGGAGTTTATCGAGGCCGGTGCCAGTTGCCATGGCGGCAGTGATGCCAATAATTTTTGGATTGTTCTCGGCGAGTTTGACCAGGGTGTGAGCAAAGACTTTGGAGTATCCAGGAGGCTTGGGTTTACTGGAAGGGATAGCTTTGCCGGTAGTGAGATTGAAGGGGGATTGGGCATGGTAGCCGACCTGGTCTTTTTCGGCGATTTCATACCCCTTCCCTTTGACCGTTGCCACATGCACCAGCACTGGCCCAGGATATTGATGTGCTTGCTTGAAAGTGGCAATCAGTTCTTCCAAGTTATGACCATCTACAGGACCCATGTATGTAAAGCCCAGCTCTTCAAACACCGCTCCTACCTTCGGCACCGCCAATCGCTTCATCCCTTCCTTAAGACGTCCTAGTTCTGGAGAAAGGGAATCGCCGACAAAGGGAAGTTGCTTGAACTGCTCCTCCAGGTTATCAGACAGGAATTGTACTGGTAGACTCAGGCGCATCTTGTTAAGATGGCGCGAAATTGCGCCGACGTTAGGTGAGATTGACATCTCGTTGTCGTTCAGCACTACCAGCAGGTTGGTTTTAGGCAGGTGACCGGCATGGTTGATTGCTTCCAACGCCATGCCACCAGTTAGGGCACCGTCACCAATCACCGCCACGACTTTAAACTTTTCGCCTCTAAGGTCTCGCGCCAGGGCCATGCCCAATCCTGCTGAGATACTGGTTGAAGCGTGACCGGCACCGAAGTGATCGAACTTACTTTCACTCCGCTTGAGATAGCCGGCAACGCCGTCTTTCTGTCGTAATGTGTGAAAGCGACTGTAGCGACCGGTAATCAGCTTGTGTGGGTAGGCTTGGTGGCCCACATCCCAAATGACCTTATCGCGATCCAAGTCTAGGGTCTGGTAGAGCGCTAGCGTCAGTTCCACCACACCCAACCCTGGGCCCAGATGTCCGCCGCTCGTTGCTATGGTTTGCAGATGCTTGTCCCGAATCTGACGGGCAATTTGCTGCAGTTGGCGAATCGACAAACCGTGCAACTGGTTAGGATGGGTGATTTCACTCAGGTGCATATTATATTGGGGTACTCTTTGGTTTTTATCTGTTGATTTTCGCACTAAATACCTCATCCAAGTTCGTTTGGCTGAGGTAGTTGAGGCGATTATATTTGCCTTCCTCACTTTAAAATATTTCGTGTTGCCCTGCCTATTGGCTGGCGATTATTCTCCCCTACCCCCTTTCTGTACAACGTTGGCAGCTTCCACCAAGGAACATGAGGATATTCGTGGTGTTCCTCATGGTAACCAAAATGATAGCAGGCGATAAATGACCAGAAAACTGGGCGTGGGATAGTTTGGGCACGATGAGGATTACTATAGCCCCCTTTTGGCTGTTGGTGAGGCAGGAAGGTGCCAAAATAAAATAACTGCACCGAACTCAAAAGCGAGGGAATGATCCAAAACAATGTTAAATTTCTACTAGGTAGGTGTAGTATGCAATTAGCAATATTAAAGATAATTATTAACCCGATAATTTGGAACCAATTCCAGTAACCCTTCATAAAATGGAAGTACCAAGCAAAAAAATCTTGGTGTTTCCCATTGTGAAAATCTGGGTCTTGTTCACTTGCAGGGCTATGGTGGTGTAACCAGTGCTTTTTCAGCAATTTCTTATAGGAAAAAAGGGCATAAAGAAATACTGCTAGCTCACCTAAAAATTTATTAATTTTATGGTTCTGAGGAGATACTGCTCCATGCATAGCGTCATGAGCGGTAATAAATAATCCTGTATAGAGAAACGTTTGCCATAGCATAGCAGGCAATAGGGCCAAGATATGAAATTTGGAGATATCAAGGGAGATTAATAAAAAAAGGCTGCTCGCCCATATCCCAATTATGCCAAGAGCGATTAGAATTCCCCAAATCTTGGCTTCACCCCTAAAGATTGAGGCCAGTCCTATTTTTTGTAGCGGTGCTTGGTCTAATTGGAACAATGCTTTACATTCCTAAACAATTTCTTTACACTTCTTATGATATTTGTCCGCCCAATCACCGCTATCTACCTATAGTCCTAAACTAAACTTGACTCCAACGGTCGCCAGTAGTACAGCGTTTAGGGTATTGTGTCAATTAGCACACAAAAATCAGGTACTTCTGACCTCCAACTTTAGTCGACCAATCTGATAGCTAGTAGCTTTGCAACGGTACAATTGATAAATTCAATTTTCCAGGGGAAGACTCAGAAGATTATGGAAGACCAGCTACTCAAGTCTACAACCCGCCATGTCCGTATCTTTTCCGCTGAAGTGAACTCGGCCGGCGAACTTGTCCCCAGTGAGCAAGTCTTGACGCTGGACATTGATCCAGACAACGAATTTAACTGGAACGACGACGCTCTCCAAAAGGTCTACCGTAAATTTGATGAGCTGGTAGAATCATTCACGGGGGCTGATTTGATAGACTACAACTTACGCCGTATTGGCTCGGACTTAGAGCATTTTGTTCGCTCACTTTTACAAAGCGGTCAGATAAGTTACAACCTAACAAGCCGCGCTGTCAATTACAGTATGGGGCTTCCTCAGGTTGCTGTCGAAGGCAGCAACAATACAATGACTTAAATGAGCGCAATTATTGACAACTCCCACAGCTTCAAGCCGTCGGATTCTTGGCTCACAGAGCCTACGTAAGGCACCTGGTCCGCTCCTTCCCATGAATCACAAGACACCAGCCGCTAGGCGGCATGGTGCTAGGCTCCAATTTTTACTTGAGCAAACATGAAGGTTATGAATTTTTTAAGTCCAGAATTTTTTTGATTTGGGCTCACTTGATTGGCAGAAGTGCCAGCTTCCAGCGCCGACAGTCGCAAGCCTTCATTTCTGGTATTGACCGCCGCATTCACACCCTAGTCCCACCTCTAACGGTAGTGAGGACGATTAAACTTTTGTGGCCCGACACCCACCAAAGCAGTAGAGCACAGGGCTTGGGACGAGCAGCTAAATTCCCCTTTGTTTTTACTCAGTGCCAGGAAAATACTTCTGCAAGGCTACTACCAAATACGGTTTCCATCTTCGTCTACACGCGCTTGACGAATCACATCAGAGATTTCTTCTGCATCTCTAACGTGATGCAAAGCTTTCTCCTCACCGTCAGGCTCTTTTACAGTAAAGTAAGTTGGAACTGTAATATGATCGCCTGTAATGTCAGGAGAATCAACTGCAAGTTGTTTAGATTTCTCTTCGACGGTTTGCGGTTCGTCAGCAATGACATCACCGGGGTTCACCGCCCGATGGGTTTCCTTTTCCTTTTCATTATCCATAATATTTGAGGTTGATTTCAAACCTGATTAATTTTCTATGCTTAAGCTTAAGAAATTGTAGATGTGAACGTATCTTTCTAATGGGGTAAATTGAAGGACTAGGGAGTGGGCAGTTGTCCCCCACTCCCTAGTCCCCATTTTTGTTAAAGTCAAGATATAAGAGCGATAACTTTAGGTCTATATCGTGTCAACACAGTCGCCTGTTAGCCCCTGGACTTATAAACCTTGGTGGTGCCAGCCCTGGTCAATTCTCCTAACTGGTATCAGCCTGATAGGTGGGAGTTGGGTGTTATTGAAAATGCTGTGGGTAACCGTGCTCGTTTCCGTGCCGGTACTAGCCTGGATGGGTTTCTTTTTGTTAATCTGGCCTCAATTAATGAGGCAAAGTGGGATGATGGAGCAGTATCAGCACCCAGATAAAGCGTTGATTCAAACCAAAAACGGGTGATCGGTGTGTTGAACTATGCAAAACGACGCGGCAACACTCCAGTGCCCAAATGAGCTTTGTCAGGCTCTCAATCGCCAAACTGACAAGTTTTGCCAGCAATGCGGTACGCCCCTGATCAAGTGCTATCTATGGGCTGTGGGCGAGGGAATTGAAGCTACCCAACTCGGCCTTTGGCGCGATCGCTACTTGCTAAAAAGTCATCGGATTTTTTTTGACACCAAACCTGGTCTGCTACCAGAGACGCCTTATCCAGATTCAAACCGAATCAAACACTATCTCAGACTGGTTCCCTACCGGTTACATGTACCTCAGGTGTATGCATTGGTGCCATTAGAGGATGGGCGTACAGCTAAAGAAATCCTACTGTTGGAGCAAGCTCCCATTTATCAGGATGGCGTACCGCTGGCAGGGCAGGTAATGCCAGAATTGACCGATGCCTGGAAGGAAGCCACGTCCATGCGCCAGTTGAATTGGCTGTGGCAAATAGCCCAGTTGTGGCAGCCTCTAAAAAGTGAGGGGGTTGCCTCTAGCCTGCTGCAGCCAAAGCTATTACGGGTAGAGGGGTCGTTATTGCGATTGCTGGAGTTGCAGTTGGATCAATCAGCACCGACGCTTGTTTCATTAGGCCAGATGTGGTTGAGCCTGCTTTGCGGAGCACAAATCGCCATCGCTGGGTTTCTGGAACAACTATGCCATTCTCTGATTCAGGAAGAGGTGTGTTCCTCTGAGCAACTGATCGCGCTATTGGATCAAGGACTGGCTGAAGTAGAGCGATCGCAGACACGCAGCTTCAGAATTGCCACCTTCACCGACACCGGACCCACCCGGGTACGCAACGAAGATGCCTGCTATCCCCCCAGTGGTACCACCATCACGAAACCGCCTGAAGCAACTGTTGCCCTAGCCATCGTTTGCGACGGCATCGGTGGACACGAGGGAGGCGATGTAGCCTCAAATTTAGCGGTTGAAACCATCAAACAGCAGGTCCAGCATCTGTCGATTTCCGCAGCCCACTTAGACCCGACAATGCTAATTAGCGACTTAGAACGGGCCATCTGTGACGGCAACGACCAAATCAGCCAGCGCAACGACAGCGAACACCGGCAAAGTCGTCAAAGGATGGGAACAACCCTAGTTATGGCCTTGGCTCGTGCCCATGAAATCTACATTGCTCATGTAGGCGACAGCCGTGTCTACTGGATTACGCGCACCGGCGCTCATCAGCTCACACTTGACGACGATGTCGCTTCCCGCGAGGTGCGACTGGGCTACGCCCTTTACCGGGATGCCTTACAACAGCCGTCCTCCGGTGCCCTAGTACAGGCGTTGGGGATGAGTTCTTCGGCATCCCTGCATCCTACAGTCCAGCGGTTTGTGCTCGACGAAGACTGTGTTTTGCTCCTATGTTCTGATGGCTTAAGCGACTATGAGCGCGTGGAGCAGTACTGGGAGGAAATTTTACCCATCCTTGATGGTAAGGATGTAAGTACCACTGCGGCGCGACTAGTTGAAATTGCCAACACACTAAACGGACACGATAACGTCACGGTCGGTCTTGTCCACTGTCAGGTTAGCTTTGGTGAGCCAGAGGCAATACTAGGCAAGTCTGTTGCCCAGCAGATGACTCCACCTGATACCCATACTGCCTTGCCTTCCACGCTCCAAACAAAGCTTCTTCCAAAGCCTGCTCCTCGACGTTTCTTGGCATCAGTCTTACTGGGAATTATCTTAGTAATAAGTTTGGGTGGGCTAGCTTATTGGTTTAGACGGCAGCTACTTAGCTTCAATTCGAATCCCAATTTAACTGCCACACCTAGCCCAGCCAGCTCCCCTCCACCAGCTAGTCCAGTTCCTAGCCCTTCCTTAGAGACGCTCTGCTCGAAGGCTAATGTTAACCCCTCACCCTCTGCCAATGCCAATCTAGTTGCAGGAAAAAAACAGCCGGTACATGCAGATATTGAACCCTTCATTGAATCGCTTGAGTCAGGTAAATGTCTTAATTTAGTCCCCTCCAAGCTAGCTAAGAAGGGAACTGGGGGAGTTGGAGAAGCCGTTCTCTGCTCCACAGCGTGTCTCGACACAAATTTTGCTTTCGTAGAATATTTCGCGGATAATAAGGAAAAGGCGAGGTAGGAAGTGGTGAAAAAAAGTTGATCCGTGCAGATAAAAAAGTTAAAAGTTTGGAATGACGCCGCCTGAAAGTCCTTGCTTGAACTTAAGCGTAGCTCGTCTCTCGGTCACTGGCGCTGAAAACTTTGCCATCTGGGTGCTAAAAGCTCCCTATCCCGGCGGCTACGTTCTCCATGACTGCCCCTGGTCCCAAACGCTGACTGAGTCCTGGCAAGCTTGGCAGGAGATGTTTGCTTGCCCATCTTCCCTTAATTATCCATCTACCCCTGCCTCCTCTGCCTCCCCTGCCTCCCCTGCCCCTTCTGCCCCCCCTGCTCCAGAAAGAGCCTCCCCTTCCAGCATTCGCCTAATGCAACATTTAGGGATTAGCCTCTTCAAGTGGCTATTTGAAGGGCCAATCCAAAGTAGTTTGGCGCAAAGTCAAGGCATCGCCATCGGGCAGGATAAACCCCTGCGGTTGCGACTAGAAATTCGCGATCCAGATTTAATTGCCCTGCCTTGGGAAATAATGCAGCCCCATCCAGGAAAACCGGCAATTTCCGTTTCTGGACAGTTGCTATTCAGTCGCACTACGAGTGATGTTGACCCCTTGCCGCCGCTGCCATTAAGCCAAGACTTAAACGTTCTGCTGGTTTTAGGACAGAATGGATCTTTGTCTGATCCGACTGCTTCTGCTAAGTACCTTCAACTGGAACAAGAGGCGGCGACGCTAGCACAAATCCTCAACTGTAGTAATTCTCTGGCAACGGTTAAGTGCCATGTCGATACACTGCTTCAACCTACTCCAGAACAGCTGATTTCACAGCTAGAAACTCAAGCCTATAATATCTTCTTTTATGCCGGTCATGGTGTAAGCGCGCCGGACGGTGGCTTGCTGTTCTTGCGGCCTGGGATGAGCCTCAATGGCACAGAATTGGCACAAGTGTTGAAACGCTCCCGTGTGACGCTGTGTGTGGTGAATGCCTGCTGGGGTGCCCAACCGGCTGTTATTAATCAGCAGGCTCTACCCCGCAGCAGTCTGGCAGAAGTGCTGGTTCATCATGGCGTCCCGGCTGTTTTAGGCATGCGCGACGAGATTGCTGACCGGGAGAGCCTCAGTTTTATTCAAGCCTTTGCTCAGGCGTTGGCAGCACGACTGCCGATTGATCAGGCGGTGGCGATCGCCAGGCAACACCTATTGACGCTTTATAAGTTCAATTACCCAGCTTGGACGTTGCCGGTTCTCTACCTGCATCCAGAATTTGATGGGGAATTGATTCGGCTTCCGGCAGAAGAAATCACGGTAATACCATTGCTCTCCGGAATTGGACAAATATTGCCTAAGGCATCGTTACGTTCGCTCATCCCCACTGGGAAAGTCTGGTCACTTGGAGCAGGTGTGGCTCGCGTGGGTCGCCACTTAGAGAACGACATCGTAATTCCAGAGTCGTGGGTTTCACAACGACACGCCGAGATCTTTTACCGCAATGCAACTCATGACGGCACGACCGTTCCCAACTATTTCCTTCGAGATAATTCGCGCTTCGGGACGCTCCTGTTAGGATCTAACGGTTGGCAACAAATCCATCACCAAGAATTACCTTTGCAATCGGGAATGCAGTTAAAGTTTGGTAGTCTCCAGGGGCAAACCTTTGAGTTTATAGTTGAATCGACAGACTAAATAACAAACTATTACGAAAATGGCAGATGTGCCACTGTAGCTAACCATACCAGCGTTGCTCTGTTAATCAATATTTAGGAGTCGCAAAATGGCGAATGAACTCCCTTCGGAAGATGCTAACTATGAATTGTCTCAAATCGAGCTGTTAGAGGCGCTCCTAGATCCTGATGATGCCCCCTACCCGTGGAACCCGGCCGCTCCAGAGTCAGAAGCGTATTTTGCTGAGCGAGAACATGACTTTGTGCGAGAAGGTTGGTTAGAAGAGGAAATAGTAGCGCAAACGCAAACTTTCTTCACCAAGCTAGAGCAACTCTGGTCTGCTAGTACAACATCAGGGTCAGACCTTGTGCCAGTCCCTACAGCGAATGTTATCCAGGCTGCTTTGCAACAGCAATTTGCCGACCTCGTACCTCAAAACTGGCTACACACGATCGCCCAACATGCCTACTTGGTGTTCTCAACCAAAAGTTCAACAGCTAACCAATTAGCGCAGTGCGTTAACGCACTGCTGCCTAACTGGGCAGAAGAAGACTTACTGGTACTTGCTCGTCCTTTCGCCTACGCGATGCGAGGCACAGAAACCGCAGCGGTTGAATTTGTGCTAAATCATGTTCAACATCGAGACTGGATAGCTTTATCTGAAATTGAACAGGCAAGGGTTGGTATAGTGCTGGCTCGGTATGCCTTAGACCAACTCCAAAGGAGTCAAAACCCCTGACCCTATTGGTTAGCTTTTGCGTTCCGAACCGCTGCATAGAAAAAATATACCCCAAGAGGGATGCTAATCGCCAAAATGATAGCTGTGGCTAGTCGTCCCAACTCGGGTTCTCCAGAAGCAAGCTCAAAAATTGAACCAACCGCTGCGATCGCAGCTACACAGGAACCGCCAAGGAACAGACCAATTTTAGGCGACATTGTGTTCATTGCGTATGCTCAGCGACTGGTTTGACTGCCTGAACCGAGAAGCCATACTTAGACAACTCTTGAGTCAAAGCCAAACCGTTTTCCACTCGGTCAACAAACATCACTCCGTTGAGGTGGTCCACTTCGTGCTGGATAACACGGGAAATTAACTCAGTAGCCTTCAAAGTTTTAGGATGACCATATTCGTCTTTGTAAGCCACTTCAATGACTTCGGGTCGCTTAACATCCATATAAACGCCCGGAATGCTCAGACAACCTTCTTGAGCCACACACAGATCGCGGCTGAACTGCTTAATGGTGGGGTTAATTAAAACCAGTGGTGGATTCGCCGGGTTGTCTGGTTCGCAGTCAATCACAATTAATTGTTTTTGAACTGCTACCTGGGGCGCAGCCAGACCTATACCATCAGCGCTGTACATGGTTTGTAATATTTCTCGAACCAACTGGCGGGTTTCCCGGTCAATGCTAGCAACCCGCTTGGCAGTTTGGCGCAAGACGCGATCGCCCAAGTAGTGAATTTCCAAGGGCGGATTTTTTAATTTTTTCTTTTCAACTGCAACTTCAGAAGGCATGGAACTATCCACTCTCAAATATAGCTATTCAAACTCTGCCATTTCTTCATTTTACCTGTCCTAGCTCCCCAACTGGGTGGGGATGCTACGCACTCAGCTTATCAGTTGCGACTGGGTGTGGGGTGCGTCCAAAACCCTTGATTTCTCGTTTCACTGCGTAAGTCCTGCAAACTGGCTCTTAAACTTTGCGGCGTTAACCGTAATAAAACTATACTTGTAAGGCTTCTAACCATTTTCTGCAATATTTCATTCTATGGATAGATGTCTCATTAGGGAGGTATAAAACCTAAAATGCTTCAAGAGCGCTTATCCATCGGAATTCCCGGTTTAGATGAAGTTCTTTATAGCGGCATTATCCCAAGACAAGCCTATCTAGTACGAGGCGGTCCTGGCACGGGCAAGACTACGCTGGGATTTCACTTTCTTGCCGCTGGCGTAGCAAATGGCGAAAAGACCCTTTTCATTACCCTAGGGGAATCGGTAGAGCAGCTCCGCAAGAATGCCGACACGCTTGGCTTTGAGTCGAAAAACATTGTTTTTCTTGACCTCAGCCCTACCTCAGAATTTTTCGCCCGAGTACAGACCTACGACATCTTCTCTCCAGCCGAGGTGGAACGAGAACCAACGACTCAAAAAATAATTGAGCAGGTAGAGACACTTAAACCACAGCGGATCTTTTTGGACGCTATGACTCAGTTTCGCTACCTATCCACCGACGCCTTCCAGTTCCGTAAACAAGTGCTGTCTTTCCTACGCTTTCTGGTGGAACAAGACGCTACGGTACTTCTTAGTTCCGAAAGCAGTAAGGAGGCTCCTGACAACGATTTGCAATTCATGAGTGATGGGGTCATTCACCTCAACTTTTCTGCCAACGGACGAACCCTAAGCGTAACCAAGTTTCGCGGCTCCGACTTTCTGAGTGGGGATCACTCGATGCGATTGACCCAGAGAGGGATAGAGGTCTTCCCCCGTTTAATGCCCGAAGTGTACAATCAAAAATTTGTAGCTGAGGCGATTCCCTCTGGTATACCGGAACTAGACGAACTACTGCATGGCGGATTTGAGCGCGGTACGATCAGCATTATCAGCGGTCCTAGCGGTGTAGGCAAGAGCACTTTGGGACTTCAGTTTATGAAAGAAGCAGCGGGAAGAGGTGAACGTTCAGTAGTCTACGTTTTTGAAGAGTGGATAGAAACTCTCCTACGTCGTTGTGAAGCCGTCAATATTCCTGTACACAGAATGATAGAGCGCGGCACGCTTTCAGTTGTACAGGTGGAACCTCTAAAATTCACGCCCGATGAGTTTGCCAACTTAGTGCGTCATGAAGTGGAGAAGCTTGATGTTCGCATTGTCATGATTGACAGCATCTCAGGCTATCGCCTCTCCGTCCGAGGCGATGAGCTAATCCGCCATATCCATGCCCTCTGCAAATATTTGCAAAACATGGGCGTTGCCGTTATTTTGGTTAATGAAGTGGAAGCCATAACTGGCGATTTCCAAGCCACTGAAGTTGGCCTTAGTTACATAGGGGATAATATTATTTTCCTCCGTTACCTAGAGATGCAAGGCGAGATCCGTAAGGTGATTGGGGTGCTGAAGAAACGGATGAGTGACTTTGAGAGAACTCTGCGCGAGTTCGAGGTGACCCACTACGGCATTAAGGTAGGCAAACCACTCACCCATCTGCGCGGTATCCTCAGAGGTACTCCAGAATGGGACACTCCGCCCAATCGGGATGAAAAATGAGCCGAATTCTACTCTTTTTGGAGCACACAGAAAACCGCCGCTTGCTATCGGAGTGGCTGGCGATGCGCTATGAGGTGTTGCTGAGCAATTCTGAGGTACAGTCGGGGCATGCCGTGCCCCTACTAGACGAGGCTTTCGACCTATGCATTATTGACGGTCCCACCTTGGATAATCTCTGGGAATGGGTACGAGCGAAAAAAAAGGCGGAGCAGCCAGTTTTTCTGCCCTTTCTCCTAATTACTCCTCGCCCGGATGTCAAGCTGATGACTCGGCACCTGTGGCAGAGCATTGATGATTTGGTTACTAAACCGATTGAGAAGATGGAATTGCAGGCGCGGGTGGAAATTTTGTTGCGCTCACGGCAGCTCTCGCTGGAACTCAAAACTGCTAACGAACTCAAATCACGCTTTGTCTCCATGGTGTCCCACGAGTTTCGTAACCCACTGAACATCATCTCAGTCTCTGCACAACTCCTCGAGCGCTCTAGCGAGCAATGGTCTCAGGAGAAGCAAAGCGAATTTCTCCAGCGAATTCAAACAGCTTCTAGAAAGATGGCCAAAATGTTAGATGATATTCTGCTAATTGGTAAGGCAGAGGTAGGCCAACAGAATTTTAACCCAGCACCACACAATTTGACAAAATTCTGTAGCGAACTGGTGGCAGAAATACAGCTCGGTACTAGTAACGCTCACACAATCGTCTTTGTCAGTCAGGAGGAATACGCAAATGCTTATGTAGATGAAAATCTGCTGCGGCATATCCTCAGCAATTTGCTCTCAAATGCCATCAAGTATTCACCTCAAGGTAGTATTGTCCATTTTGAACTTGCTTTTCAGGCTGGAGAAGTAGTTTTTCAGATTAAAGACGAAGGTATTGGCATTCCTCTAGAAGACCAAAAACGACTGTTTGAATCATTTCATCGAGCGACCAATGTTGGCAATATTCCTGGTACAGGATTGGGACTAGCCATTGTCAAGCAGTCTGTAGACTTACACAGTGGCAAGATCGCGGTTACAAGTAAGGTTGGGGTAGGTACAACATTTAAAGTTACACTGCCATGTTAGAAAGAAGCAGGGGGGCAAGGGGCCCCTCTCTCCCCCCCTTCATGGGATGCGGAGGCGATTGCTCATGTTGATTCGGTGGTCTTGCTTATAGCTGACTACTGCGTCTTTCACTAAAACAGCGCTAACCGACCCCAGAAAACTGACCATGGCTAGGGCCAGGAGTAAGATGTACTTAAAGTTAGCTAACTGTAAGTGTAAGCTAAGTGTTTTTTTGACTCTAAGTGTTCCATCTCGTTTGATCTTGCTCTGTAAAGCTTGTTTCACCATAGCCTGCCGTGGTTGGAAACGATTTGGCAGCATGGGAGTGACCAACTCGAGTAGATTGTTCGTCGAACTAGAATTGTGAGCTTTATTCAACTCCCAAAGCAGCCAGAGAATCGGCTCAGCCGCACCCTTAGGCTTCAGGGTTGAAGCAGCTTCTGTGGGGACAATAGGTATAAACGAGTAGAATATTTGATAATTAGCGTTCACAGCATCTAGACGAGTCGTGAGCGGTTGCAGACCTGCCTCAAGCTGCTCTCGGTTGAATAGACTAGGTTCGAGCAGGTCACACTTTGTGAGGATCAGTGCGAAGGCATACCTTGAACTATTTGTGTAGAACAGGTTGGCAACTGCCATTACTTGTTTGATGCTATTCTCAAGCACTTGTAAGTAGGCATTATTGTGCACAAGCGCATAGGCATCAATAAAAACACAGCAGCCGTGTGAATTAAAGGCTATTGTTTGAAACTCAGGATTACGAAGGTTGCAGTACTCGCCGGGAATGTCAACCCAGTCAAAATGGCAGAGCGTTCTGGTATTTTGCCGGCTGTCACACTTCAGCTTTAGGCTAAAGTTGAAATTCGTTATTTTCATAGTAGCGGGTGGATACTGGCCAGTTTGGACAATGTAGTTGAAGATATGCTCAATGTTTTCCCGCTCCTGAGTGTCTTGGCAGTCGAGCCATAACTGCTGAGAATTTTTTATCTGGTTATCTGAATGCAATTCTGCATAGCTGCCGGCTAGAAAGACTGTCTTACCCACTGCTCTCTGACCAATGCTTAGCAGAGTAAATGTTGTTTTGGTAGTCATAAACATACACCGCCGACACTGTCAATCTCATTCAGAAAACTCTAAACCATCTTCATCAACTTTAAAGACTGATAGAAGTAGTATGAAAGTAATATCAACAGTCAGAATAAAGTCATCTGATTTTTATTCCAAAGAGCATCGGCGCTGCAACGCTTGCCGGAGTAGTGATTGATATTGTTTTTCGTTAACTCTATAAGCTCCAAATCGCTCCAGATGGGGGTTCATCATTTGGGCATCAAAGAAAACGAATTGGCGCGATCGCAATCTTTCCACCAACTTCACCATCGCTACCTTTGAACCTTCGGAAATCTGATAGAACATTGACTCACCAATAAAGGCTCCCCCAATCACAATCCCTAAAATTCCCCCAGCCAGTTGGTCGCCTTGCCAGGTTTCAAAGCTATAAGCCCAGCCCGCCTGATAAAGTGCCCAGTAAATCTCTTGTAACTCTTGTGAAATCCAAGTCATTTCTCGATTAGCACACCCAGCCACCACAGCCTCAAAGTTGCGGTTAATGGCGACGGTAAAACGCTCAGAGTTTAGGACACGTTGCAGCGACTTTGGGTAATGAAATCGTTCATTCAACGGAATTAAGGTGCGATCGCGGCTGGAATACCAGCCCAAGCGATCACTCTCGTCAGCCATCAGAAAATATCCCTGAGCATACACCTGAATGATGGCGGAAACATCATATTGCATTGAAATGACCGAGAATAGAAGTCAGGAGTCGGGAAACCCGACCTCGGCAACCCCCGCACTCTTCTCTGGCTCCTCCTGACTCCTATTTATCTTCAAAATGTCTGAACCGATTCTACCAATTACTTTGCCACCGGCTCAAAATCCCCAGCAAGAGGGCAAATGGCTGCAAGAAGTTCTGCAGCGCTGGCTCGACCAAGAATTTATCCCCGAGCCAGTCAACCAGCAGATTGCCCAGAGAGCAGCTCAGATTTTTGCCCGACAGAGAATGGAAGGTGAAGACGATCTTGGCGCTCTGGTCATTGCGATTGTAACAGAGATGCAAGCGTTTGATTTTTCCAAAAGTTTTTATGGGGAGTTTGCGATCGCTAATGCAGTCAGCGAGTTACTTTTGGATAGTCTTGGCATCGATCACTGCTGTGGACAATAGCGACGCGGAACTTTAGATTTTAGATTGCCGGTTGATCCAAAATCCAAAATCGATTTACCAGCTGGATTTCACCACTCCTGGTAAGAGACCCTCATGAGCCCATTCTCGGAACACATGACGAGAGAGACCGAAGTCCCGGTAGAAGCCTCTAGAGCGACCAGTAACCCAGCAGCGGTTGTGTAAGCGAGTGCGAGAGCTGTTACGCGGTAGCTGTTGGATCTGGCGGTGTAGCTCCACCCTCTCCCGTTGGGATGCTGCGTTCTCGAACTGTTGGGTCAAAGCGTCCCGCTTGTCTGCATACTTTGCCACTATCTTTTCGCGCTTTTTCTCGCGCTCAATCATGCTCTTTTTAGCCATACATCCCTTAATTGATTTAAAGTTACTATTTTCTATCTTACCCGATGAAAGGGGAGGGCGAAGTAGTAAGACTGGGAGGAATATCACTCAGTTGGGGCAGATTAGCAGATGGGCATAAATCGGCTAGTACACAGGTGTAGCAGGCTGGATTGCGTGCTTTGCAAATTTCTCGACCATGGTATATCAGTCGAATTGACCATTCTTCCCAATCCTCAGGAGGCAATAACCGAATCAAATCTCGCTCAATGCGAATAGGATCTGTATGCTCAGTCAATCCCAAACGGTAGCTGAGGCGCTTTACATGGGTATCCACTGTCACCCCAGCGTTAATGCCGTAAGCATTGGCAAGAACTACATTCGCGGTCTTGCGTGCCACTCCTGGCAGCTGTAGCAGCTTTTTCATCTGCTTTGGCACTTGACCACCAAATTCAGTTACGATTAGCCGACTGGTGGCTTGAATATTCTTTGCCTTGTTGCGATAAAAACCAGTAGAACGCACCAAGTTCTCTAACTCTTCCAAGTCCGCACTTGCCAGGGTAGCTGCATCAGGAAAGCGTTGAAACAAAGCTGGTGTCACCTGATTCACTCGCTGATCTGTACACTGAGCTGAGAGCATAGTTGCCACCAGCAGTTGCACAGGTGTTTCGTAATTTAGTGTACAGTGTGCCTCTGGATAGACACGCTTGAGGCGAATCAAAATCTCTAAGGCACGCTGCTTTTTAGCTGACCATTTACGACTACTGACCATGAGAATCGGGGAAAAGCCCCTACTGGAATAATTTTTGAATCCAAGGCAAGTTTGCGGTATCGCGCACAATCAAGAAAATTCCTAAGCCCAACAATACCATTAGCCCAGTTTGCATGACACCGTCTTGAATACGTGTGGGCAATGGTTTTCCCCGCAATCCTTCAATTAGCAGGAAGGCCAGCTGACCGCCATCCAAAGCCGGCAGAGGTAGAATGTTGATAATGGCAAGGTTAATGCTGATCAAAGCAGCAAATTGCAAAAGATTACCTGCATCTGACTTAGCAATGCTTGCACCAATTTCAACAATCTTAACCGGACCCGCTACTTGATCAGCGGTTTGGCTGAAGTTGCTAATAAGCTGCACGAAACCCTGACCTGTGAGAATCACAATCCGCTGAAATTCGACGGCAGCCGTGCGAAAAGCTTCCACTACATTAGCGGCGCGGTGACGCACCACTTTACCATTGGGAGCCAACTGTACACCGATACGGCCTTTACCGTCGGGTCCCGCCTCTGGCGTCACGCCCAAAGTTAGTGTTTTGTTGTCCCGTTGAATCGTCAGCGGCAGCAGCTGATTGGGATGAGATTGAATCAATTGAGTCAGAGACAAGCTCGCTTCCTGGGAAGCATCCAATTTTTTACCATCTGCCTCTAAAACTATATCTTGTGGTTTGATGCCAGCTTTGAGTGCGGCAGTTGTTGCATTTGGCACCACATTAGCGATCAAAACCCCAGGCTGGTAGTTAAATTGCTGAACACCTATGGTTCCGATCTGCGTTACCAAGAGGAAGTAGGCAAAGATTAAATTTGCGATCACTCCAGCACTAATAACGATCGCCCGGTCGAGAATCGGACGATTGCGTAGGAGATTCGGGTCATTAGGGGGGATTTCGCTATCCGGGTCATCATCGGGAAATCCAACATAGCCACCCAACGGAATAGCGCGGATAGCGTACTCGGTTTCTGGCCCTTGGTATTTCCACAAAATTGGGCCAAAGCCCAGAGAAAAGCGGTTAACGTGGATAGCCTGAAACCGCGCCGCTATAAAGTGTCCTGATTCATGTACCACAATCAAGAGGGCTAAGACTGAGATCGCTGCCAAAACTGACATAGAAAAATTTAATTAAAATCAACAGTTGTTTAATTCTACGTTGCTGTACCAGTTAGTACATCACGCCTCAGATAGGACTGCAGCGCTTCCGGTATCCGCACTGTCCCATCTAGTTGTTGATAATTTTCTAGAATTGCCGCCATTGTGCGACCTACGGCCAAGCCAGAACCATTCAGCGTATGCACAAACTGGGTTCCCTTCTTACTAGTCTCTTTAAAGCGAATGCTGCCACGTCGCGCTTGAAAATCACCACAATTGGAGCAGCTAGAGATTTCACGGTATTTGCCAGAAGAAGGCAACCAGACTTCTAAGTCATAGGTTTTCGTGGCCGCGAAGCCAAGATCACCCGTACACAATTCCACCACTCGGTAGGGTAACTGCAATGCCTGTAAGATTGCCTCGGCATCGCGCACCAGATTTTGATGCTCCTGCTCCGAGGTGTTGGGGTGGACAAACTTGAATAGTTCGACCTTATTAAACTGATGTAGTCGAATTAGTCCTCGTGTATCCCGACCATAGCTACCAGCCTCCCGCCTAAAGCAAGGAGTATAAGCGCAGTGATAGATGGGCAGATCTGCCGCCCCGATGATTTCATCCCGGTAGAAGTTAGTTATTGGCACTTCGGCAGTAGGACTGAGCCAGAGGTCGTCAGCCGCACACTTGAAGCTTTCTTCGGCAAACTTGGGCAGCTGACCCGACGCCGTGAGTGATTGAGTGTTAATCAAAATTGGGGGCATGATCTCCACATACCCAGCTGCTGTCTGCCGGTCGAGCATGAATTGAATCAGCGCTCGTTCGAGAGCAGCACCAGCTCCAATTAGGGTGACAAAACGGCTTTGAGCGATTTTGACAGAACGATCAAAGTTGAGAATACCCAGCTTTTCACCAATTTCCCAGTGAGGTAGGATATGAGGGTTTTGGGGAATATACTCCTCACCCCAACGCCGTACTTCAACGTTTTCCTCCTCACTCTTGCCAATAGGGGTAGAGTCACTGGGTAAGTTAGGCAGTGCTAGCAAAAGTGCGTTTAGCTGATTTTTTAGGTCTTTTTCGTGCGGCTCCAACTGGCTCAACTGGGTTTTGAGCGCGTTGCCTTTTTCGCGCAGACTCTCAATTTCCAAGTCTTGGGGATTGCTACCGCCCTTTATTTTTTGCCCAACTAATTTGCCAATTTCGTTACTCTTAGCTTGGAGTTGCGATCGCGTCCCTTCAAGTTCCCGTTGTTTTTGATCCAATTGCAAAATTGGCTGAATATCGTAGTTGCCGCGACGATTCAACCGCTCCTGCACAGCTTGTGGATTTTCTCGGAACTGCTTAATATCCAGCACAGATTTTTCTTTCGCTTTTTTTGCAATAAAACAACATAACGCTGCCCCCGCTCATCAATGCCGGTTCACGCGACCAAACAGAAAAAGTGTAGCAACAAGCCCGACAAAGTGGGCAGCAACGGTATTGGTATTCGCCTGCACCACAAAGATATCCACTGGGCGAATAATTTGGGCAGGGTTATAGAACGCCGCTGCTGTTCCTTGGGGTAGGGAGAGAGACCTGAGAATGAGGCTACCAGAAATGGCTTGCGCTCCCAATATCGTCAATAACATCCCCACTAAGTTCACAATCAATCCCAGCCGTAGGATTTGAACTGTGTCTGCCTTACGCGGACGCTGGTTTGCATTGGCAGATTGCAATCGCTTCCCAATCCGGGTATAACGGAAAGCCAAATAGACGCCTATACCCAGTGTAACAACTCCACTAACCGCCAAAACGATGCCAAATCCAGTTCCCGGACTATTCTCGTTTTGGGGACCCACATTGCGACTAAGACTGGCAAATAGCAAAACCAGGATTGAAACAACGGCTAGCACTAACTGAATCCAAAAGCTAATCCAGCCTAGGAGCCGAAAAGCAACGGCCATTTGCTGGAGTGCTGAGGTAGGTGACTGTGAGTCTGACTTGTCTGGCATATTTATCCCCGGTCGGCATGACTAGGATAGATCCATATCACACTTGTATTTTCCAGCTAAACCATCATTAGCTTGATATTGAGCACCCCTTTTCTTGTCTGCAGTCTTCCCCTAGCCTCTAGCCTCTGTTTAAAGAGTTTTAGTTGCTAGCTAAACTGACGGTAAACGTTATTACGATGATAATAACGTAATTATGTTTGAAAGAGAAAATACCGGGAGTAAGTTCAGAAGAATAAGCAGCACTTTAAGATGCGTTGCGCCAAGACCTAGAGTGTCAGTGCCTGAAGTGATTCTAAGGATACATTAGGCGGTGATCTAAACAGCAAGCCAGCAAAATTGTCAGCATATGTCAGCAATTATCCTGACTTGTCGTTAATACGGCAAATCGAAAGAATTATTTATAAAATCCAGCAGACAACCCCGAATTAAACATTTAGAATTACTTCAACAGTTCTGCAGTGAGAACAGCTAGAAAGCACATTTATTCTTGGGCAAAGCTTTGGGGAAAAGTTTGTTTCAGTACACGCTTGTTACAGCAATAACAGGCTTGACGATAATAATTAATTAGCGAGTCGAGCCATGAAACTTGAGGATATCTATCAGTTTTTTCGTGATCCTCCTCCAACTTATTTATCTCAGGAGCTAGCAGTGTGCTATGTCCTGTCAGTTTTATTAAGGGGAGAATCTTATGGAACAGAGTTGATCCAGCTACTAGAGAGTGAATACCCAAACTATCGTCTTTCTGATACCGTCCTTTACAGCGCGCTTAAATTTCTTGAAGACGAAAATGCCATTACTGGTTATTGGAAAAAAGTTGAAGGGCGGGGACGCCCCCGGCGGATGTATCAGATTTCCCCACAGTGGCTAATGATTGCTCAGGAGCTAACACGTCTGTGGCAAGAGTACACAAAAAGGCAGCGGCAATTAACTAATAATAGAAATTGAAGTTGCCTATTGGTAATAAACCTCCGTGAATACTGCTATTCTCCCATCTACCTTGCTGCTAACCTTGTTGTCGACAGTTGGGCTAGTTTTCTTTATCCGCGCCTCGGTTAAAGATCGAACTCAAAAAGTCAGGCTGGTGTCTGAGCAAGCCCAAGCCTCTCTAATGTCTCAGTTACAGCAGTATTTGCAAGCACGTTCCTACCGCGTGGCAAGTGTAGACGCCGCGCAAAACCAAGTTACGTTTGAAGGGTTTGTCCGACCGAGCGTTTTTCTCGCCATTTTTCTGACCCTGCTGGCATCTGCTGGCATTCTTTGTCTAGCGCTTGTTTTGTCGCTGCTATTTCCTAGCCTAAATGCTGTTTTTTTAGGTCTGGTGCTGCTATCACCCGCCGCTGGCGTTTTTTACTGGAAAAGAGCAGGGCGTCCAGAGCAGGTGTCGATCAAGCTAGAAGTGACAAAGACCGAACCACAGCCACAAAGCGAGATTACAGTTATCGCCCATCGTGACGAACTCATCGCTTTACAAAAGGCTATAAATTTAAAGCCGTGTGATTAAAAGGAGAGCCCTTAACTCCTGTTAATCTTGGCGAACAGTAGCTAGAACCCTCAAGAAATTCGCATTTCTTAGGGGTTCTAGCGCAAGTGCCCTCCATGTCTCGTTAGCGGCTACGCCCGGCGGCGACGGTTTCCTTCTCTGGAGGGCTTTCTAACACCCGCAGACTAGGAAACAAGAAATGATTTTCTTCCACGTATTGAGCCCCAAACAGTCCCTTTTCTGCCCAGAAATAACGGTCTGTAGTATGCTCATTCCGTTTAACGAGTAGCAGCGCCGGTGGCGAAATATTTTCGGCTTGAATAAATTTTCGAGCCGCTGTGACAGGTTTGTCTTCGCCACTTTCGATGCTATATTGAGGCACATGCTCGAGGATCCGGCGTCCTTCTTGACGACGACGACTTTTGCGCTTCCGTCTCCTTGCCAAGCTCTTTCCCTCCTAATTTTACGCTGACGATTGTAGTTATGGTTACAAAAGCCGTCGTCAGTATATCTGCTACGGTTCAGAAGTTCAAGTGATGTTAAGTTTCTGATACAAAAAAATCTGGATTTGACTCCCTCTTAACATAAGAGAAGATAGATGTGCGCTTATCCGCTGTGATGCGGTTAATCATTCAAGGTTAACTTCATGTTAATGTCCGCCAGTTCTGAGTTTGTTGCTCTGTGCCGCTCCCAGGTTGCCCTGCTAACCCAAGGACTAGGAGCGGCTTTGAGTATTGTGTACTTGACAGAAGAACTGGTAGAGGGGGGGACTCGTCAGGCAGGACTGATTCCAGTGGTGGCTTACCCGGAGACAGCAGTGGTGTGGGAAGGATTGACTTCGTGGGGGCCACGCCAGTTCGGCTCGCCTAGAGAAATTCCTCAGCCTGGCTCCCAACCTCGGCTACCTAAGGGGGCATCGCCAGAAATGGCATATGCAGTAGATCCTACCCTGTTACCGGAGCCAGTGATAAATGCGCAAGAGTATCAACCGCATGAATCAAATAACTCACTGCTGCCGAGCGCTCAAATCGTTTTGCCCTTGATGCATGAAGGTGTAGTTATGGGCTTGCTGGTGACAGGCAGAGAAGACCGACCGTGGAATGAGCGGGAGCGGACTGAGATCGAACGCATTGCCCAAACGCTGGCGATCGCTAGGCTATTGGATCAGCGTCGAGAGTGGTTTGAGCAGCAGTTGAGTCAGCAGCAGCGCCTGCAGGCGAAGCAGCGCGATTTGCTGGATAACTTATTGCACCAATTTCGCAATCCCTTAACAACCTTGCGCACGTTTGGCAAACTGCTTCTCAAGCGCCTCCTACCAGGGGATACTAACCGCGACGTGGCAACTAATATAGTGCGGGAAAGCGATCGCCTCCAAGAGTTGCTGCAACAGTTCGATCAGGTGATTGACCTGACGTCAGACGATTTAGAGTCGAGACAATCGCTACCTCCAACTTCCCTATTTATGGAAGCGACAGCGCCATCAGCAACTAAAGCAGTGCCGTTGTTGCCGGATGCTAGTAAAAGTACAGAATTATGCCAGGTAGCTAGTGTCTTAGAGCCACTGTTAGCGTCAGCCTCGGCGATCGCACAGGAGCGAAATCTCGATTTAAACTCAGAAGTTCCTCCCAACTTACCGCTGGTACGAGCTCACGCTAAGGCATTACGGGAGGTATTGAGTAATATCATGGACAATGCTTTAAAGTACACCCCGGCTAGGGGAAAGATTTATATTCAGGCGGGTTTACAATCAGAGCGACAAGGTACTTTTCAAGGAATTGCCATTAGTGACACTGGGCCTGGAATTCCACCCCAAGATTTAGGGCACCTCTTTGAGCGGCATTACCGGGGTGTACAGGCAGAATCCGAGATTGCTGGGACAGGACTGGGGTTGGCGATCGCCAAAGACTTGATAGAACAAATGCAGGGTAAAATTGAGGTCTTTAGTCCTGCTCAGATGCCAGCAGACTCAGCAGTTGCTGGTGGGCCTGGTTCTACGTTTATTATCTGGTTACCTGTAGCCTCGTAAACGTAATCTGCCGGAAGTAATATTCCACCTACTAGGTGACAGGACTTGAACTTTTGTCGTTATACTAGCAAGCATATGTCAGTATATTAAGAAAAGTAACAGAGTCTTGCTTTGATTGAGCATTCCCCCTCTGTCAACTCAACTTCCCAGAAGGAGCGCTACCAGTGACATCACGGCTACAACTTGCCCAAACAGCTGATGAATTCCTGATCGCAGAGTTTTTCCAACTTTCTTCAGGGCAGTGGCGCTCAGAACGGCGCTACTACACGCTGCCAGATGGGGAAACAAAGGAAATGGTTAGTCTGATTACTATCAGATTTTTGGAGCAAGGATGTGCCGAATTACGACATCTTGCTCAGCTGCACGAGCTGAATACTCTAGATGCCATAATCTGCGGTGCGGAAGTTAGCTGGGAAAGTACCGATTCGGTGTCGGGTCGCAAGCAGTCTAAAGGCTTAACACTGTTTGGCGCACTAGGAACAACTCTGTACCGCGATCGCGGCTTTGCTACGTCCAAGCCAGTCACGGCTGAGTATTACTTTTCAAATCCCAAAACTTTGTGCTTACGGACTGAGTACAATGACTCGATGTTTGAAGAAGAATTAAAACTCATCGGCGGCAGCTACCGCACAAGGCAAACTATTATCTCACGCGCCGGAGAGCAGCAGATGATTGGTCAATATTTGGAAAAGAGGGTTAATTAGAACGAACCGCAGAGAGCGAGTTTCCGGTGTGGTGAGACGGCGCTGAAGGAGGGTTTCCCTCCGTAGGCGACCGCGATTGCCCGTTGGGCTGTGCCTAGAGCGAAAACTCGCGGTGGGCGCAGAGGAGGACACTTGCGTGGGCGGGTTTCCCGACTTGAGCAAAGTGTCCGTGGCGCAGAGAAAGTAGGGGCGGTGCCTTGTGCCCGCCCAGAGCAGAAAAGAGAGGATAGGAGTTAGCAAAAGCCCCTATTTCTTAGTAATGGTTACCTGATTTTCGGTGGTGAATAGCGGTCAAACTATTAGCGTCTAGCAATTTACCGCTTTCAACACTTGCATAGACGACCCAGTGATCGCCACATTCCATACGGCTGTTGACTGAACATTCGAGATAGGCAAGGGCATCGCTGAGGATGGGTGAGCCGTTGTGGGCCTCTTGTGTGGCGACGCCAGCAAATCGGTCTTCGGCCGGCTCAAAGGGTTTGAGGAAGTGCTTCATTAAGCCTAGATAGTTGTCCTGAGCCAGGACGTTAAGAACAAACTGCTCCCCTGGATACATTAGAGATTCAATTGCTCGGTCTTTGGCTACGGCAACAGTTAGACCAGGAGGGTTGAAGGTTGCTTGAGCAACCCAGTCGGCTAGCATCGCGCTGGAGACGTCCCCGCTCTTGGCTGTGACGACGCAAAGGGAGCCTACGATCCGCCCTACGGCTTGTTCAACGGTGGTGGCGCTTTGTTGTGGCGCTCGCACTTTTTTGGCTTTTTTCAGCGCTTGAGCAAAGTCTGTACCAGCTTCTTCACAAAGTTTGAGTGTGATATCTGTTGGTTTAAACTTCACCCGCAGGGTTTCAAACCCGAAGCGGTATCCAGCGTCACGGAGTTTGCCTTCAATTAAGTCAACGGCTTCGCCGCTCCAGCCATAGGAACCAAAGACCCCAGCCAGTTTGTTGTTGGTAGCGGTAGATAACACAACTCCCAAGGCAGTCTGAATTGGGGTCGGGGCATGACCGCCAAGTGTAGGTGAGCCAATGACAAAACCAGCTGACTTTTCTACGGCTGCTTGAATCTCGGCGGCATCGGCAAATTCGCAGTTGATTGATTCCACACCGACTCCTGCTTTAGTAATGCCACGGGCGATCGCTTGTGCCAAAGTTGCCGTATTTCCATAAGCCGAGGCATAAAGCAGGGCTACAGTCGTATCCTGAGTCGTTTGCTGTTGGCTCCATTGACGATAAGCTTGGGTGAGTTCGATTAAGCCATAGCGTACCAAGGGGCCATGACCGGTGGCATAAAGCCTCACCGGCAGACTAGACAGTTTATCCAGCGCTGTTTCGATCTGACGAGCATGGGGAGCCATGAGGCAGTCGTAATAGTAGCGCCGGTCTTCGTTGAATATCTCCCAGCCTTCATCAAAGACTTGGTCGCTACAGATATGCGCCCCGAATAGCTTATCGGTGTACAGGATTTCTGTTTGCAGATCATAGGTACAAAGCTCATCTGGCCAGCGCGGACTGGGTGTGGGGATGAATTGCAAACGATGACCCTTGCCTAAATCGAGGGTTTCTTCCCCCCGCATCACGGTAATTTTCAAATCATGGTCTGGCAAGCCGCCACGCAGGTTGATGGCGCTCGGATTAGAACAGACAAAGGTGAGCTGAGGAGCCAACTCCAGTAGGGCTTTCAGAGTTACCACCCGATTCGGGTTAACATGCCCCAAAATTACATAATCCAACTGCTCCAAGTCAAGGCGCTGTTGTAATGCCGCCAGAAAAATTTCGGTAAAGGATTCCCCCGGTGGGTCGATGAGTGCTGTTTTTTCGGCCTTGATTACGTAGGAATTTGCAGTTGTACCCCGACCAAGCGCGTATTCAATCTCAAACCGTAGACGCGTCCAACTGCGCGATCGCAGCACTGTAGTATCGGTACCAATCGGGAGAACCTGGACATCGCGTGGCTTAGTTAACATATTTCTGTTTAATTTACATATCTATCTTGGGAGTCAGGAGCCAGGAGTCAGGAGAGGTAAAGAGGGAAACCATTATCCAGACTGAATTTTAAATGTTCATTCTGACTTCTGACTTCTGACTTCTGAACTCCTAAAACGACCATCTTTTATGCAACTTGAATGGACATTAGCTTAGTAGTAAGTTGCTACTTTTCTGTGATGCACGGCGGTCCTTGCGTCCGGCTTACTCACTCGACCCGCGTCAACGGTGCAGTAAACGAGCCAATGATCGCTCAATTCCAACCTGCTGGCAACTTGGCACTCCATATATGCCAGGGCTGCTTGAAGGATAGGGCTACCGTTCTGGGCCGGCTGAGTTTTTACACCAGCGAATCGGTCGGCACCAGGAGAAAATCTCTTGAGGAAGTGCTTCATTAGTCCTTGGTAATTTCCCTCCTCCAAAACGTTCAAAACAAAGCGATCGCCCACTTGCATTAGAGACTCAATCGCCCGATCTTTTGCCACAGCAATGGTTAATCCCAGTGGTTGGAAACTGGCTTGATTTACCCAAGAAGCGACCATGGCACTAGCAACTTCACCTTTTTTGGCGGTGATAATGTACAACCCGCTGCTGATCCGCCCTAGAGCTCTTTCCAAATCAGCATCCAAGGATTTTATTTGTTTAATGCTGCGATCGCGAGTTAACCACTGTCCCAAGTCTGTACCGGCTTCTTCACAGAGCTTGTATGTAGTTTCTGTGGGGGTATCTTTAATTCGAATTGCTGGGAATGCTTCCTTCAGGTCTAGGTTTCTAAATTTACTTAGGAGCGGATCAATTGGTTCGTCATCTCCTCCATAAGATTCAAATAGGCCGACTGCTTGCTTATCTTTGGCAGCAGCCAGTACGGTACTGATAGCAGCTTGGGCAGCAACAGCAGCAGATGGGGGCATGCCAATCACGAGGCCAGCTGCTCTACTAACGAGTTCCTGAACATCCTGCGGCTCAGATGCCTTCAGATCCATCATCTCAACAGCAACCCCAGTTTTGGTGATGCCGCTGGCAATTGACTGAGAGAGGCGATCGCTATACCCGTAATCCGAGACGTAAAACACGGCGACAGTCGTTTCTGCCTTCGCCTTTATTTTGCTCCAACTACGGTAGCGCCCGGTAAGTTCGGTAACGTTGTGATGCAATAGGGGGCCGTGACCAGTTGCGACGGTGGCAATTTCTCCCAGTTCATCCATCCGCTTGAGGGCAGACAGTACGGAGCGGGCGTTGGGGGCCATCAGGCAGTCGTAGTAATACCGAAAATCGGCTGTGATCGCTCCTAGGTCTTCGTCAAAGGTGTAATCAGAGCAATAGTGCAACCCGAAGGCATCGCAGGTGTAGAGGATTTTGGTTTTGTGGTCGAAGCTGAACATGGTGTCTGGCCAGTGCAGATTGGGCGCAATCACAAATTCCAGTTCGTGTCCGTTGCCCAAATCTAGGCGATCGCCATTTTTTACAATTCGCCTTGAGAAAGGCTGATGCACCATATCCTCAAGAAACTGAATCGCAACTTTTGACCCCACGACGGCGGCATGAGGAGCCAGCTGCAGTAAATCTTTAACCAAGCCGCTGTGGTCTGGCTCGGTATGGCTAATGATTAGGTAGTCTATTGACTCAGGGTCAATTAGCTGGTTTAGCGTGTCTAGATACAGCTGGCGAAACTTTTCGTGGGAGGTATCAACTAAAGCGGTCTGCTCACCTCGGATCAGAAATGAGTTGTAGGTGGTACCATTTTGTAGACCAAATTCAATATCGAAGCGGTCGCGATCCCAGTCGAGAGAGCGAATTGCTGTTGTGTTAGGAGCAATTTCGGCGGTCTGCATGGTCAGCCGGCGTTGGATTTTGTCGGTGAGCGCTACCATCAGTCGTCTCCTTAGCAACTCGTTATTCTTTTATCGTTTGCCTCTATTCTTACATGACTGTCTTGTAAGGGTTTTTTAAAAAACTTATGGCTGGGTTAAAAGATATAAAAGTGTGAAACCGAACCGCCAAGACGAGGACAGCCGCGTGGGCGGGTTTCCCGACTTGAGCGGACTGCCCGTCGCCGAGGACGCCAAGGAGGATAGTCAGGACTGGCTAGGGTTGATGATTGGGAATTCTCGGCTGCATTGGGTGTGGTTTGTTGGGGAAGCGCTTTGCTGTGCTTGGGATACTGAGTATTTGTCTTTCTCTGCTGTGGAGCGGCTGATTCAGGGCTGGGATGCGCTTGAGGGAGAGGCTGAATTTTTTCCGAGCGAGCTTCGGTACAAAGACCGCTTACCGCCCTTGTATATAGCTTCTGTCGTTCCCAAACAAACAGCCGTTTGGCAAAATTATTCAGATGTTCATCTGATTACGTTGGAGCAGGTGCCGCTCCAGGGCGTCTACCCTACATTAGGAATTGATCGCGCTTTGGCTTTATGGGGGGCTGGGGAGACTTGGGGTTGGCCAATGCTGGTGATTGATGCCGGAACGGCACTAACTTTTACGGGTGCGGATGCTAACCGTTGTTTAGTTGGGGGGGCAATTTTACCAGGGCTGGGCTTTCAGATCCAGTCTCTGGCTCAAAGAACAGCTGAGTTACCGCTTGTAGACATACAAGATGGCGCGGTACCTCCACGCTGGGCTTTAAATACAAAAGAGGCGATTCAAAGTGGCGTCATTCACACGATTATTTCTGGGTTACGAGACTTTGTTGAGGCGTGGTGGCAAGAATTTCCAGACAGTTACATTACTCTGACAGGAGGCGATCGGGCTGCCATTCTTTCCTATCTCCAATCCCAGTCTCCAAGGATAGCAGCTGGCTTGATTGCCGACCCTCACCTAATCTTTTGGGGAATGCGAACATGTTGTAAGTCGTAAGTTGGAATACGACTTGGAGAGAAAGCGATTTGACCATTTGATTTAGGCTCACTCTGTGTCTAGGGTAGTACTTATTAGCCCTAATAAAACTTGCTTGTATACCTCTAAACCTAAAGAATTGAGATGAACACCATCTCCGGTAAAATTGGCTTTCATTGCCTTGTTCTCAAATAAAACCGGCTACCAATTTAAGCCGGGACACTTTGTAGGGTAAGTCTTTGAGACTTTGCTAACTTTTTAGAGATTCTGGGTCGGGGCAACTCACCCATCTGCTCCATCACCCAAGCAAACAGGTTTGGGAATTG
>JAABUQ010001190.1_pt1 | contig 57374 bp, 55 predicted proteins | sample 5560001 | NCBI WGS metagenome assembly JAABUQ01 (sample SAMN10711888, study PRJNA513371) | rock metagenome | isolation source: Antarctica rocks | place: Antarctica: Victoria Land, Finger Mt nord | collected 2015-12-18
CTGCTCGCGGTGGCCGGCTACGCCATGCCGGTGTTCTGGAGCGGCCTGCTGCTGCTCCTGCTGTTCGCCTCGGTGCTGCCGCTGTTCCCGAGCGGCGGCATGGCGGACGTGGGCCAGCCGTTGAGCGGCGGGGCCTACGCGCTGTCCGTGCTGCACCATCTGGTGCTGCCGGCCTTCACGCTCGGCGTCGTGTACATGGCGCAGTACAGCCGGCAGGCGCGGGCCAGCATGCAGGACGTGCTGCGGGCCGACTACATCCGCACCGCGCGGGCCAAGGGAATGACGGAGCGCACGGTGGTGTTCAAGCACGCGCTGCGCAACGCCGTCAGCCCGGTCGTCACGCTGCTCGGCCTGCAGTTCTCCGAGGTGCTGGGCGGCGCCGTGCTGGTCGAGACCGTGTTCGGCTGGCCCGGCATGGGACGGCTGGTGTTCGACTCCATCCTGCGCCGAGACTACCCGACCCTGCTGGGCGTGCTCGTCGTTTCGGCGCTGCTGGTCATGGCGGCCAACATCCTGACCGACCTGGTGCACCGCTGGCTCGACCCGCGCATCGCGGCGGGCGGGCGGTGACGGCCTCCCCGGCCCGGCAGGCGGCGGCGCACTTCCTGCGCAGCCCCATCGGCGTGGCGGGGCTGCTGGTCCTGGCCCCGGTCGTGCTGGCCAGCCTGATCGGCCCAGCCTGGTACGGCGTCGATCCGTTCGATCTGGTGGGAGCGCCGTTCAGCCCGCCGGGAGAGGACGCGCCGTTGGGCACGGATTACCTGGGGCGGGACGTGCTGGCCGGGCTGCTGGTGGGCGGGCGGGCCAGCCTGCTGGTCGGGCTGGTTGCGGCGGCGCTTTCGGTGTCCATCGGGGTCAGCGTGGGCGCGGTCGCGGGATGGTCGGGCGGCTGGGTGGATCGCCTGCTGATGAAGGGCACGGAGTTCTTCCAGGTGCTGCCTGCCTTGCTGTTCGCCATGGTGCTGGTGTCGCTGTTCGGCGCGAGGCTGCCGGTCGAGACGGCCGCCATCGGCTTGGTATCCTGGACCGGGGTGGCCCGGCTGACCCGGGCCGAGTTCATGCGGCTGCGGGAGATGGACTTCGTCCGCTCAACCGTCACCGCCGGGGCCGGGCCGGCCTACCTGGTGGCGCGGGTGGTGCTGCCCAACGCCCTGCCGCCGATCATCGTCGCCGCGACGCTCTCTGTCGGCGTCGCCATCCTGTTCGAGGGGGGCTTGAGCTTCCTGGGCCTTGGCGATCCCAACGTGATGACCTGGGGCCTGATGCTGGGGCAGAACCGCAGCTACCTGCAGGACGCCTGGTGGGCCGTGACCTTTCCGGGCGCTGCGATCTTCCTGGCTGTGCTGGCGGTCAGCCTGGTGGGCGACGGCATCAACGACGCGCTGAACCCGCGCCTGCGCCGCCGATGAGTGGAGGAGTTACAGTCGGGCTGCCTCCTGCCCTGGCGGTGGAGGGCCTGAGCGTCGAGCTGCATAGGCCGTCCGGCGCCGTGCCGGTGCTGGAGGACCTTTCCTTGACCGTCGATGCCGGGCGCACCCTGGCGCTGGTGGGCGAGTCCGGCTGCGGCAAGAGCATGGCGGCGCTGGCGGTCATGGGGCTGCTGCCGGAGGGGATGCGCCGGTCGACCGGGTCGATCCGCTTGGCCGGGCAGGAGATCGCAGGCGCTTCGCCGACCGTCCTGCAATCGCTGCGCGGCCGGGCGATGTCGATGATCTTCCAGGAGCCGATGACCGCGCTGAACCCGGTGTTCACCGTGGGCGAGCAGATCGCCGAGATCCTGCGCCGGCATGAGGGGCTGTCCCGCAGCGCAGCCCGGGTCGCCGCAGTGGCGCTGCTGCGCGGCGTGCAGGTTCCGGCGCCGGAGCAGCGGGCCGCCGCCTATCCGCACCAACTGAGCGGCGGGATGCGGCAGCGGGTGATGATCGCCATGGCGCTGGCCTGCCGCCCGGCCCTGCTGATCGCCGATGAGCCGACGACGGCGCTGGACGTGACGGTGCAGGCCCAGGTGTTCGCCCTGCTGCGCGCCATGGGGCAGCAGGCCGGCGCGGCCACCGTGCTGATCACCCACGACATGGGCGCCGTCGCCGACATGGCGGACACCGTGGCCGTGCTCTACGCCGGGCGCTGCGTCGAGCAGGGCCGCACCGCCGATGTCCTGGACTGTCCAGCGCACCCTTATACGCAAGGGCTGATCGGCTGCGTCCCGCACCTCCGGCTGGGCCGCGACGCCGCCGAACCCGCCCCGGCGCTGCCCGAGATCCCCGGCACCGTGCCGCCGCTGGGCGGCCGCGGCGACGGCTGCGCCTTCGCGCAGCGCTGTCCCCGGGCGGAGCCGCGCTGCGCCGTCCGCCCGGCGCTGGAGGGGGACGGCCATCGCGTGGCCTGCTGGCATCCGGGATGACCGATCTGCTGACCGTCGAGGACCTCGTCGTCCGGTTCCGCGGCCCTCGGCCCCGGCCTTTCGCCCCCCGCGCCGAGGTGCACGCCCTGAACGGCGTCAGCTTCACGGTGGCCCGCGGGGCGGCGTTCGGCATCGTCGGCGAAAGCGGGTCCGGCAAATCGACGGCGGCGTTGGCGTTGATGCAGTTGGTACGGCCCGCTCAGGGCCGGGTCAGCATCGACGGGCAGGATGTCACCACGCTGCGCGGCGGGGCGTTGCGGCGGGCGCGGCGCGGGTTCCAGATGGTGTTCCAGGACCCGTTCTCCTCCCTTGATCCGCGCAAGCGGGCCGGGCAGCTTGTGCGGGAGCCGCTGGACTTGCTGGCGGCCGGCGACCCGGCGGGACGGGCCGCCCGGGCCGCCGCGATGATCGAGGCCGTGGGCCTGCCCGCGGACGCCGCCGGGCTGTTCCCACATCAGTTCTCCGGCGGGCAGCGGCAGCGCCTGGCCATCGCCCGCGCCCTGGCGCCTGGCCCGGCGCTGCTGGTGTGCGACGAGCCGGTTTCGGCGCTCGATGTCGCGATCCAGGCGCAGGTGCTCAACCTGCTGCGGCGCTTGCAGCGCGAGCTGGCCTTGACCCTCGTGTTCATCTCGCACGACCTCGGCGTGGTGCAGTACTTATGCGACGAGGTCGCGGTCATGTACCTGGGCCGCATCGTGGAGCGTGCGCCCACCGCGGTGCTGTTCGCCCGGGCGCGGCACCCCTACACCTGGTCTCTCATGGCTGCGGCTTTGCCGCGGGCCGGCGCCGACCCGGCCTGGCGCAGCAGCTTCCTGGTGCCGGGCGAGCCACCAAGCCCGCTCGCGCCGCCGCCGGGCTGCCACTTCGCCGGGCGATGTCCGCATGTGCAGGACCGGTGCAGGGCGGTGTTGCCGCCACTCCGGACGCTGGTGACGGGTCACTGGGTCGCCTGTCACCGCGCGGAGGAACTGGCGCACTGCTCCGTCTTCATCGCGGAACGGTAAACGTCCCGATGTGCGCCGCGGTCAGCGGCGGTCGCAGTTGCCGGTCAGCGTGTTGAAGAACTGGCCAGGACGGCAGGCCGGGGTTTGCGCCGCGGGAGGGCGCGCCGTCGCGTATGTCTGGCCGGCGGGCGGTGAAACCGGATAGCCCGGCGGCGCATAGGCCACAGGCGGCACTGCATAAGTAACGGGCGGCACCGCGTAGGTGACGGGCGGCGGGTAGCCGTAAGCATAGGGGGCTGCGTAGGGGTAATACCCATACGGGTAATAACCGTAAGGAGCATAGCCGTAGGGGTAGTAGGGCCGTGCGATGGCGGACCCGACCACGGCGCCGACTCCCAGTCCAAGAACGGTGCCGAACGCGAAACCGCCGCCCCAGGCTTCCGCCGGCGTCGGCAATGCCGTGCAGACCAACGCTGCTGCCAAACCCGCGCAGAGGAGCTTTTTCATGGGAAACCGCCCTTATCAGGAAACCGTGAATGGCCTAGAAGCTTGACGCTCAAATCCGGACTTCAATTTCCGCCGCTGAACACATGTTCTCGATGTGAATTGGTAAGCCTGATCCAGAACGCCCCTACGTGAACAACGTGATCATCGCCGCCACCGCGCGCTTGATCGTGTTCCAGGTCACGGCCATCCTGGCGCGGGCCGCGTCGGTTCTGGCCCGTGCGGCGTGCTGCGTCTGATTCATGACGCCGCTCACCGAGGGCGTGTTGCGTCCGATGGCACGGGAGATCACCCCCAGCGTCCGACGCCGGTAATAGTATTGCGTCCGGTAGGCCTTCCACCGCCAACTTGCCTCGGTGCAAAGCGCCCGGCGGAACTTGGCGTTGCGGACGGCCTGGTCGTCGAACCGTTGTTTCGCCGGATCGTGGTAGAACTGCGCCAGCTTCTCGACGCCCATGCCGGGCGTCGCCAGCCAGGACGGCACGAGGCGGCTCAGGGCCTCCACATCGGCCAGGATGCGCCCGATGCCCGTTCCGACCGCCGGGCAGGAGGATTGGTAAGCATCCCCGATCAGGACGACGCCCTCCCGTTGCCAGGCGTTGTCGGCCCGTTGGATGGAGTTCGGCCGGACCTGGACCTTGCCGACGACCTCGAACGGGCCAAGAGCTTGCTGGAGGGACGGCATGACGCCCAGGAGGGCCTGCTTGGGATCGCGCTTGAACAGCTTGACCCAGGAGTCGCCGGGGTCAAGGTAGCAGAACAGGTTGGCGCGCATGGCGTCGCCGATGGGGAAGACGGCCAGGTAGTCCATCCGGTCGCCGGGCCGTTCCCCGTAGTACACGAGGTTGCGGCGCGACGCGGCGTGCAGGTCGAACCCGAAGGTGAGCGAATGGCGCTCGCTCAGCATCGTCCGGCTGATCCCGAGCGGGGCCAGCAGGCCGCCATCGTTCGGGCCGGTGGCCAGCACGACGAGCCGTGCTTCCAACGCCGTGCCGTCTGCGAGGGCGACCGTTTGCGACTCCGGGCCTGTCGCGACCTGGGCGACGCGTCCGGTGATGAACGTCGCCCCGGCCGCCAAAGACCGGGCCGCATTGACCATGTCGGCGTAGTGAATCCCGTAATGCAGGCTGTGCGTCTGGTCGATGACCTTGCCGTAGCAGGCCGATGTCGCGCTCGGCATCGGGGTCGTCTGCCCGACGATGCCGTCCAGCAGGCCGAGGCGCCGGAACGCGTCGGTTTGCGAGCCGACGAGCTGCTCGGCCCGGAAATCGGCCGGGTAGGCCGCGTGCCGGTCAACCACCACGACCTTGAACCCGGCCCGGCTGAGGACCGCCGCGGCAGTCGCGCCGCCCAGCCCAGCGCCGACGATCAGGACATCATACACCGCGTTTTCTCCGCATTGGCGCCGGATTAAGGACTGCCCTGAAATGTGATTGCGGGCACGCATTGGACAACGTGCAAGGTAACGGGGAAACGTTAAGAACCGATCAAATCTTGGGAAGCGGCATCATCATTTGCCGATACTGCTGATTCGGCAAGAGGGAACGTTAAGTTCAAATAAACAGACAACCCGTGCCGTGCTGCCCGAAGGCGCGGCTCAACGCCGGCGCGGGGCCAGGTCCGCGGCCTGGCGCAACGCCTCCACCAGCGAACCTTCGTCGGCGATGCCTCGCCCGGCGATGTCGAACGCCGTCCCGTGGTCCACGGAGGTGCGGACCACCGGCAGGCCGACGGTGATGTTCACGCCGGCCTCCAACCCCATCACCTTCACCGGGCCGTGCCCCTGGTCATGGTACATCGCAACCACGAGGTCGAAGTCGCCCCGCGCCGCGCGGAAGAACAGCGTGTCCGCCGGCAGCGGCCCGTCCACCGCCCAGCCCCGGGCGCGGCAGGCCTGGACGGCCGGGATGATCTTCTCTTCCTCCTCGCCCTGGCCGAACAGGCCGTTCTCCCCGGCATGCGGGTTGATGCCGCAGACGCCGATGCGCGGCTCGACTATCCCGGACTTCACCAGCGTTTCCCGCCCCCGAGCGATCACCCGCTCCACCAGCCCCGGCTCGATCCGGCGGATCGCGTCCAGCAAGCCGACATGCGTCGTCACGTGGATGACGCGCAGCTTGGGGGCGACCAGCATCATCGACACCTCCGGCGTGCCGGTCAGGTGGGCCAGCAGCTCGGTATGGCCGGGGTACTTGTGCCCGGCGGCGTGCAGCGCCTCCTTGCTCAACGGCGCAGTGCAGATGGCGTCGGCCTCGCCGGCCTCGACCAGGCGCGTCGCACGCTCGATGTAGCGGTAAGCGCCCTCTCCGGACATGGGGGACAGCGTGCCCCACGGGTGGCCGGGCGGGATCAGGCCCAGGTCGATGCAGTCCACGGCGCTGCGCGCGTAGCGGGCCTGCTCCGGGGCGGCCAGCGCGTTGACCGCGAGCGGGCTGCGCAGGATCGCGCCGGCCTCTCGCAACCGGGCCGCGTCGCCGACCACCAGCGGGCGGCAGATCGCCGCGACGTCGCTGCGGCCCAGCGCCTTCATGATGATCTCCGGACCCACGCCGGAAGCGTCGCCCATGGTGATGGCGATGATTGGGCGGGCGATAACGGGGCGGGCGTCGTGCGTGGCGTTCATGGCAGGCTCTCCGGCCGCCGGTGGCGGCGCAAGTGGGACAGGCAGCGGGCCAGCGTGCCGGCATCGCCGAACGCGCCGGCCTTGGTGACGACCAGGACGGCCAGCGCGCCGCGGGTCCGCCCCAGCGGCACGCCGGGTTCGATCTCCCCAATCATCTGGATGCCGGTGACGCCCATTGCATCCAGCAGGGCCAGCGCCGTCTCGCCCCCGGTGGCGAACAGGGCGCCCAGGCCGGACGCCGCCGGGCGCAGCAGCGCGGCCAAACGCCGGGCAAGCGCCGCGCCCTGGCGCAGATCCGCGTCCGGGGCGGCTGCGACCTCGACCAGCACGTCGGTGCCGGCGGCCAGGGCCTGTGCGACCCGACGGCCAGCGCCCTGCCACGCCGGGGCGCCTGGCCCGTCGTGCAGCACGGCGGGCGGGAGGCGCTCGACATGGACGGCGCCGTCGGCGGCGAACAGGGCGGCGGCGGCGCGGGACGCCTCGGCGATGCTGCCCACGACGAACAGGATGCCGCCCGTGACCTCGATAGGTGCAGGGGTCGCCGGTCCCGCCATGCCGGCCGCGAGCGCCTGGGCCAAGCCGCCCGACCCGGTCCAGAACAGGTCCGCCGCCCGCGGCAGCGTCGCCTCCGCCACCCGGCGTAGGTCCGCCGGGGTGAGCGCGTCGCAGACCACGGCGTCCGCCCCGGCGGCGAGGGCATCGTCCACGGCCCCCGCAAACCCGCCCCGCACGGCGTCCAGCCCGGCCAGCCGCACGCGAAGCCCGGCCGACCGCAGCACCGCCAGGAGGTCGGCGCTAGGATAACCGTGGTCGCGCGCCCAAAGCGGGGAGTGCTCCAATGGCTGTCCGCCCACCTGAATGTGTCCGTCCACGGTGGTGCGGCCGGCGTCGGGGAAGGCCGGGGCGACGATGGCCAGGGCGCCGCGGCCGCGGGCGCGGAGGTCGTGCACCGTCGCGGCCAGCTCCGCCGCCGGCTGTCCGCGCAGGGTGGAGTCGATCTTCTTGAACAGGGCGACACCCGCGCGGTGATGGGCCTGCAGCAGCGCGCGGTGACGGGCGGCGGCGGCGTCCGGGTCCAGCCGGCGGCTGTCGGCGTCGAGCGCCAGCACCGCATCGTCGGGCAGGTCATCGCCCCACGCGACGGAGGCCGACAGGCCGCGCCGGGCAAAGGCCACGGCGCTGTCGGCGGCGCCGGTCAGGTCGTCAGCCAGGATCAGCCAGCGGCCCGGCGGCTCCGGCCGGGTCAGCAAGGGCCGGCCCAGCACTTGTAGTTGCGTCGCTTGCAGGCATGCGCCATGCGTTGCGTTTCCTTGCGGATGCCATGGACCCGCTGCCCGGAGCCCGTCATCCCGCAGAACCTAATCAGGAGAGACTTGCCATGTCGAGCCGACCGCCCCTGCCGCCCTTCACGCCGGACACCGCGGCGCAAAAGGCGCACACGGCTGAGGACGCCTGGAACAGCCGCGATCCCGAGCGTGTGGCGCTCGCCTACACGGAGGACAGCCAATGGCGGAACCGGGCGGAGTTCATCGCCGGCCGTGGCGCCATCGTGGAGTTCCTCCGCCGGAAATGGTCCCGCGAGCTTGACTACCGGCTGATCAAGGAGGTCTGGACCCATGGGGAGAACCGCATCGCGGTGCGTTTCGCCTACGAATGGCACGACGACTCCGGCCAGTGGTTCCGCAGCTACGGCAACGAGAACTGGGAATTCGACGAGCATGGGCTGATGCGCCGGCGCGTCGCCAGCATCAACGACCTGCCCATCGAGGAGGCCGGCCGCAAGTTCCATTGGCCGCTCGGCCCGCGTCCCGACGGCCATGCGGGCCTGTCCGAACTCGGGCTGTAGGCCGGTCGGTGCGAACTGGAACCGATGCGGCGCCGCCGCGTTCGGGGTGGCTCACCGAGCGATTGAGGAATCCATGACCCGTATCCTGACGGCCGCCGCGGCGGCGCTGCTGCTTACGGCCTCTGCCGGTCCTCTCGCGGCGCAGACCACCCTCGACCAGACCACCACCGTCCCGGCCACGGCGCCCGGCCCCGAACCCAAGCCGGCGCCGATCACCAGCACGGACCACCAGTTCCTGGTCAAGGACGCCCAAGGCGGCGCCTATGAGATCGCGCTCGCCGCCTTGGCGCAGCAACGCACCTCCCGCGAGGACGTGCGAGCCTACGCGTCCCGCGTCATCGCCGACCACGCCACCTACAACCAAACCTTGCAGGAACTGGGGCGTGCCAAGGGCGTCGAGCTGCCGACCGACATGACGGCTGAGGACCGGGTGCGCCTGAACAGCATCAACTCCCAAGCCGGCAGCACCGCCGACCGGTCCTTCATCGAAGAGGCCATTCGCATCAATGCCGAGGACAAGCAGGACGCCGCCGAGGAGGCCGCGAAGACCCCGGACCCCGACATCCAGGCGTTCCTGCGCAAGTTCGAGGCGGTTGACGCCGAGCACGAACGGATGGCGCTTGCCCTGCGCCGGTAGCGGGCGCCGCAAGGAACACAGCGCCGGAGACCCGTGAGCACGACGCACCCCGGCCCGGTCCTCGCCGCACGGCGCGGGCGGATCGTCGTCGCGGCCATGCTGGTCTCGACCTTCATGGCGGCGGTCGAGGTGACGGTCATCAGCACGGCGATGCCGACCATCGTGGGACAGCTCGGCGGCTTCGACCTGTTCACCTGGGCGTTCGGCATCTACCTGCTCGGGCAGGCCGTGACGACGCCGCTCTACGGGCGGCTTGCCGACCAGTATGGGCGCAAGCGGGTCTATCTCGGCAGCGTCGCGGTGTTCCTGCTCGGCTCCCTGCTGTGCGGCTGCGCTTGGAGCATGGCGTCCCTGATCGGGTTCCGCGCGGTCCAGGGCATCGGCGGCGGCGGGCTGATCCCGCTGGCGAACATGATCATCTCCGACGTGTCCAGCCCCGCCGACCGCCCGCGCGCCCTGGGCTACGTCAGCGGCATCTGGGGCATCTCGGCGATCATCGGCCCGCTGCTCGGCTCGTTCTTCACCGGCACGCTCGGCTGGCCGTTCGTGTTCTGGGTCAACCTGCCGGTCGGGCTGCTGGCGGCAGTGCTCGTCGTCCGGTTCCTGCACGAACCCGATGCAGGCAGGTTGCCAGCGCCCATCGACGCGGGCGCCGCCGCGCTGCTGGCCCTGGGCATCGGCGCCGTGATGGCGACGCTGGTACAGGGTGAGTCGTTCGGGCGCGCCACGCTGGCCGCCCTGCTGGCGCTCGGCATTGCGGCGCTGGCCGGCTTCACCTGGCGGGAGTGGCGAAGCGCCGCTCCGGTCTTGCCGCTGCATCTTTGGCGCAACCCGGTGATCGTGGCCGCCAACCTGTCTGCCCTGGCCTGCGGCGCGCTGATGATCGGGGCGACGGCGTTCCTGCCGCCCTGGATACAGGGCGTGCTGGGCCGCGACGCGCTGGCGGCGGGCTTCGTGCTGGGCGTGCTGACCGTAAGCTGGACGGTGGCCAGCATGGGCCTCAGCCGGGTGCTGAGCCGGCTGGCTTACCGTCCGGTGGCGCTGGCCGGCTCCCTCGCGCTGCTGGCCGGCGCCGTGGGATTGCTGCTGCTGCGGCGGGGCCAGGATGCGGCGGGGGTGGGCGTTGCGTGCGGGGTGCTCGGCGCCGGGCTGGGCCTGCACAGCCTGGTGTTCAACGTGGGGGTGCAGGGCAGCGTGGCGCAGAGTGATCGTGGCCGGGCGACGGCGCTGTTCTTCTTCTCCCGCCTGATCGGCCAGGCCTTGGGCGCGGCGGCGTTCGGCGGCGTGCTGAACGCCGGGCTGGCGGCTGGCGGCCCCGCCGCGCATGACGCCGTGCGCGACCTGGTGGAACCCGCGCTCCGCACCGCGCTGCCTATGGCGGAGTTGGCCCGGCTGACCGGTGCGCTGGCCCAGGCGCTGCATGGCGTGTTCGCCCTGGCAGCCGGGATCGCTTTGGTGGCGCTGCCGATCATTCTCCTGGTTCCCCGGCAGGCGAGGCTGCCCCGGGATGGGTGATGCGCCCGGGCCTATTCCAACTCCCCGGCGGTGATCGCAAGCTCGCCTTCGGGTCCATCCAGCAGCAGTGTCCCGTCATCGCCCAGGCCGCGGAACGCGCCATGCACGCGTTGCGCACCGGTGCCGACCACGATGCGCTCGCCCGGCGCGTGCGCCGCGGCGAGCCAGGCGGCCCGCACAGGGTCGAAGCCCTCGGCAGCATAGCGTGCCCGCCAGCCTTGCAAGGCTTGCAGCAGCCGGTCGGCAAACGCTTCCGGCGCCGGGGCAGGGGCCACTGATGCCAGGCAGGCGACTGGCCGCCCAAGACCCGAGGGCGCGCCGGCCAGGTTCACGCCAAAGCCGATGACCAGCCACGGCCCGGCTGTAACCCCCGCTTCCAGCAGGACGCCGGCCAGCTTGCCGCCATCGAGCAGCAGGTCGTTCGGCCATTTCAGCCGCAGCGCGCCGGCCGGCAAATAGGAGCGGACCGTGTCGGCCAAGGCCACCGCCGCCAAGATCGACCAATGGCCCGGCCACCGCAGGCTTTGCGGGCGCAGCAGCACCGATAGGTGCAGGTTGCCGTCAATCGACTGCCAGGGGCGTCCGAGCCGGCCATGGCCGCCGCTCTGCCGCCGGGCCAGCAAGGCGCTTTCCGGCCCGGGACAAGGCGCCCGCCCTTTGAGCGCCTCGGAGGTGGAGCCGATCTCGTCCACCGTTTCCAGCGGAATGCCTCCAGTCATCAGCGCCGCCCCATGCCCCAGGCCGGGATGCTAGGCCAGCAGCTTGCCCGCCACCACCCCAAAGCCCGAGACGGCATAGAGCGGGTCGATCATGCCGCCCGGTTCCGATTCAGGCGAACACGCCGCGGCGGCGCAGCTCCGCCACGACGCGCTCGGCCAGGTCCTCCGGCGAAGCTTCCGCCGTGCGCAGGTGCAGTTCCGGCGCCTCCGGCGCCTCGTAGGGCGCATCGACCCCGGTGAGGCCGCGGAGCAGCCCGGCATCGGCCTTCCTATACAAGCCTTTCGGATCGCGCCGCCGGCATTCATCGACGGACGCATCGACGAACACCTCGATGAACTCCCCCTCCGGCACCCGCGCCCGCGCCCGCGCCCGCTCGGCGCGGTAGGGCGAGATCAGGCTTGCGATCACGATCAGCCCGGCGTCGGCGAACAGCGCCGCCACCTCGGACGTCCGGCGCACGTTCTCCGCCCGGTCGGCCTCCGAGAAGCCGAGATCCCGATTCAACCCGTGGCGCAGGTTGTCGCCGTCCAGCACGTAGGTGTGCCGCCCAAGGGCGTGCAGCCGGCGCTCCACCAGGTTGGCAACCGTCGACTTGCCCGCGCCCGACAGGCCGGTGAACCACAGCACCGCCGGGCGCTGGCCCAGGAGCCGTCCGCGCGCCGCGCGGTCCACGTCCAGCGCCTGCCAGGTGATGTCCGTGGCAAAGTGCAGGGCGGCCTCGACCATGCCGACGCCCACCGTGGCGTTGGTCAGCCGGTCGATCAGGATGAAGCCGCCGAGGTCGCGGCTGTCGGCATACGCCTCGAAGACCACGGGCGCCTGCAGGCGCAGCTCCACGTGGCCGAGGTCATTGAGGCGCAGCGACTCCGCAGGCTCGGCCTCGCGGGTGTTCACGTCGATGCGGTGGCGGATGCGGCTGACGCTGCCGGGCACGCTGCGGGTGCCGAGCTTCACCAGGTACTCCCGCCCGGCAGCGAGCGGCGTGTCGTGCAGCCAGATCAGCCGCGCCGCCAGCGCGTCCGCCACCGCCGCCGGCGCGTCGGCCGCGGCCAGCACGTCGCCGCGGGACACGTCGACGTCCCGGTCGAGCACGAGCGTCACGGCGTCGCCGGCGCCCGCTGAGGGCTGCGGTCCGTCCATGGTGACGATGCGCAGGATTTCGGCCTCCGTGCCGGAGGGCTGCACGACGACGCGCTGGCCCGGCCTGGCATAGCCGGCGGCCACCGTGCCGGAATAGCCGCGGAAGTCGAGGCCCTGGCGGTTCACCCACTGCACGGGCATGCGGAACGGACGGGACAGCGCCTCCTGCTCCACCGAAACGCCTTCGAGGTAGGACAGCAGGCTTGGGCCGGCATACCAGGGCGTGTGGACGCTCGGCATGGCCACGTTGTCGCCGTGCCGGGCGGACACGGGGATGGCCTGCACCGTGCTGAAGCCAAGGCCCGCGGCGCTCGCACGGAACTCGGCGGCGATGGCCTCGAACCGTGCCTCGCTGAACCCGGCCAGGTCGATCTTGTTCACCGCCAGCACGACGTGGCGGATGCCCATCAGCCCGGCGATGAAGGCGTGCCGCCGGGTCTGGGTCAGGACGCCCTTGCGCGCATCGACCAGCATCACCGCGAGGTCCGCGTTGGACGCGCCGGTCGCCATGTTGCGGGTGTACTGCTCGTGCCCCGGCGTGTCCGCCACCACGAAGCGGCGCCGCGGCGTCGCGAAGAAGCGGTAGGCCACGTCGATGGTGATGCCCTGCTCGCGCTCCGCCTCCAGCCCATCGACCAGCAGGGACAGGTCGATGTCGTCCCCCGTCGAACCGCGGCGCTTGCTGTCGCGCCGAAGCGTCGCGAGCTGGTCGTCGGGGATGCCGCGCGTGTCAAACAGCATGCGGCCGATCAGGGTCGATTTGCCGTCATCGACGCTGCCGCAGGTGAGGAAGCGCAGCAGGCCCTGCGGCGCGGCAACGTTCAGGCTGGGCAGGCGCCCAGGCAAATGCATGGAGGACCGCAGGCCCCGCTTCATCAGAAATACCCTTCGCGCTTCTTGCGCTCCATGGAGTCCGCCTCGTCCTTGTCGATCAGCCGGGTGCTCCGTTCGGAGGTGCGGGAGGCGGCCATCTCGCCGACGACCTCCGGCAGCGACTGCGCGGCGCTCTCGATGGCGGCGGTCAGCGGGTAGCAGCCGAGCGAGCGGAACCGGACCATGCGCTCCCGCGGCATCTCGCCCGGGCGCAGGCGCATGCGCCCGTCATCGACGACGATGAGGTTGCCGTCCCGCTCCACCACCGGGCGCGGCGCGGCGCGGTACAGCGGCACGATTGGAATGTCCTCCGCCAGCACGTAGTGCCAGATGTCCAGCTCGGTCCAGTTGGACAGCGGGAACACGCGGACGCCTTCACCCGGCGCGACGCGGCCGTTGTACAGGCGCCAGAACTCCGGCCGCTGGTCCTTCGGGTCCCACTGCTGCGCCGTCGTGCGGAAGGAGAAAACCCGCTCCTTGGCCCGCGACTTCTCCTCGTCCCGCCGCGCGCCGCCGAACGCCGCGTCGAAGCCGTGGCGGCGCAGCGCCGCCTTGAGCGCCTCCGTCTTCATGGCATAGGTGTAGAACGCGCCGTGGTCGAACGGGTTGATGCCCTGGGCGCGCGCCTCCTCGTTCGTGTGCACGAGAAGGTCGAGGCCGTGGCGGCGCGCCGTCTCGTCGCGGAACGCGATCATCTCGCGGAACTTCCATCCGGTGTCGATGTGCAGCAGCGGGAAGGGCAGGCGCCCAGGGTAGAACGCCCGGCGCATCAGGTGCAGCAGCACCGACGAGTCCTTGCCGACCGAGTAAAGGAACACCGGGTTCCGGCACTCCGCCGCCACTTCTCGGATGATGTGGATGCTCTCGGCCTCCAACTGCCGCAGGTGCGGCGTGGCGGCCAGCCGAGGGGCGGCGAGGGCGTCAGTGCGCGGGGACAGGGCGTTCATGCGTGGCGGCTCGCCTCGGTCAGGGCTGCGATGGGGACATGCGGCAGGTAGATGCCGCGCTCGGTCTTGCCGCGCCCGGCCCAGCGTCCGGCGCGCGGGTTGGCGCTCGGCTTCATGGGCTGCGCAAAGGGGGGCAGCCGAGGGGGCGGTAGCCCTGCGCCTCAAGCAGCAGCACCGCACTCTCGGACCCGAAGAAGGACACGAGCGCGATCCGCCCCGGGAGAGCCCGGCACAGCAGGTCATGCAGCACGTCGGGCGTGCTCCACCCCGCGTAGGCCCCCAATGCGGGCGATGGCAATACGGGCGTTGGCAATGCGCGCGTTTTCTCAGGCCGCGTCGTGGCGGTGGTGACTTGATCGATGCTTGCAAGTGTCATAGCCGCTGGTCCGCCCGTATCTGCCGGGCTGCCGCCCCGCTCCCGTCGCCGCAATTGGAAACAGCTTTTTGGATACTGCAAGGGACAGGGACAACATAAGAGGGAATATGCGTTCAGAGGCTGCAAGGGCAGAGATTTGCTCTGTTCCTGGCAATTCCGCAACGATGCCTTCCCCTTTCGCGGCTCTGGGCAAGCTTCTCGGAAATTACCGCATGGCGTCATGGCCGGCTCGCGCTTGCCTGTTCGGGCGGAAAGCCGCATGGACGCCCTCGTGCGATTATCGCAAATGACTCTCATTTGCATCTATCAGGGTCGCGTTTGGAAGGACAAGCCAGGGATGCCCATGGACCACATGACGACCGCGCCAGGCATAGGGCCGGCCTCGACCGGGTGTCGCGCTCGGAGGTGGGCCGCTGCGGGCCTTCTCGCCGTCGCAAGCGCCCTGCCGTCCGGCCCCGCTCTCGCCCAAACCGGCGCAAGCCCGGCGGCGCAAGCCGCGCCGGGGCCGAGCGAGCGCATCGAGCCTGGGGCGGCGGAAAGCCGGCAGGCCACCCCCGGCGGCGAGTCCGGCGTGAAGCCCAGCGAGGAGGCGGCTCAAGGGGTTTGGGACCGCGCCAACCTGTTCGGCGACCTCGGCGGCGTCCGCAGCCGCTTGGCCGAACTCGGCATCACCTTTGGCCTCACGGAAACCAGCGAGGCGTTCGGCAACGCCACCGGCGGCGTGCGGCGCGGGGTGATCTACGAAGGGCTGACCCAGTTCGGCGTCGGCGTCGATGCGGAAAAGGCGTTCGGCCTGACGGGCGGCACGTTCAACGCCACGGGCTACCAGATCCACGGCCGGGGCCTCAGCCTGAACAACCTCGACAACAACCTGAACACGGTGAGCGGCATCGAGGCGCTGCGCGGCACGCTGCTGTTCGAGCTGTGGTACGAGCAGGTGCTGCTCGACAAGGCGCTCGCCATCCGCGTGGGCCAGCTCGCCGCTGATCAGGAATTCTTGCTCAGCCAATATGCCGGCCTGTTCCTGAACCACACCTTCGGCTGGAGCAGCTTGCCCAGCATCGACCTGCCGTCAAGCGGGCCGTCCTTTCCGCTCGCCACGCCCGGCGTGCGGGTGAAGTATATCCCCCGCGACGACGTCAGCCTGCTGGCCGGGGTGTTCAACGGCGACCCGGCCGGCCCGGGCCGCGGCTTCCCGCAGGCGCGCGACCCGTCCGGCACCGCCTTCCGCCTGCGGGACGGCGTGTTCGCCATCGCGGAGATCCAATACGGGCTGAACCAGGGGGACGGCGCGACGGGGCTGCCCGGCACCTACAAGTTCGGCGCCTACTACAACTCGCAGAACTTCGCCGACCAGCGCCGCAACGCCAGCGGCGCGTCGCTGGCCGACCCGAGCGGAACCAGCGCCATCGGTCGCAACCGGCGCGGCAACTACAGCCTGTACGCCGTGGCGGACCAGCTCGTCTGGCGCAAGCCGGGGACCAAGGGGGACGGCGCCGGCGTGTTCGTCCGCGTGATGGGCGCGCCGGGCGACCGCAACCTGGTCAACTTCTACGCCGACGCGGGCATGACCTACAAAGGCCTGATCGCCGGACGCGACAGCGACACGGTCGGCCTTGCTGTCGCCTATGCCCGAATCAGCGACACGGCGAGCAAGCTCGACGCCGACACGGCGAGCTTCACCGGCGGCGACTACCCGATCCGCCGGAACGAGACGGTGCTGGAAGCGACGTACCAGGCGCAGATCGCGCCCTGGTGGCAGGTCCAGCCCACGGCGCAGTACCTGTTCAACCTGAACGGCGGCGTGCCGAATCCGCAGAACCCGGCGAAGCGGCTGGGGGACGCGGCGGTGTTCGGGCTGCGCACCACCATGACCTTCTGAGCGCGGCCCGCGCGGGTTGTCGGCCCGGCCGCTTACCGCCCGGCGGCCTCGAACGCCTTGATGCGCGCCACCTTGGGGCCGGAGCGTTCCGGCTCGAACTCCGAGGCGAGCCAGGCTTGCAGGATGGCCTTGGCCAGCTCCGGCCCGATCACCCGGGCGCCCATGGCGATCACCTGGGCGTCGTTGCTTTTGCGCGCCCGCTCCGCCGAGTAGGTGTCATGGCACTGCGCCGCCCGGACGCCCGGCACCTTGTTGGCGCTGATCGCCATGCCAATGCCGGTGCCGCACAGCAGCACGGCGCGGTCGTTGCGCCCTTCGGCGATGGATTGGGCGGCGGCGAAGGCGATGTCCGGATACAGCACCGGCTTGGCGTCGAAGGTGCCGAAGTCCTCGACCGTGCGTCCGCCCTCTTGCAGCACGCGCTTGAGGGTTTCCTTCAAGTCGAACGCCGTCTCATCGCAGCCGATTGCGATTGCCATGGCCATTCCTTCCCCGTTGCCGCGGCATACCTGTGAAGGCGGTGCACAACCGTTCTGCCGCTGCAAGTATGCAAGCAAGGCTTGATAGTGGCCTCGGCCGGAATGGGGTGCAAGGCTGATGGGCGCGCGCGGAGGGATGGCCGCGATCAAGCAGGCGCGCTGGTCCGCGCGCGGCGATGAACACCCAGCCGCTTGCTTGACATGGTTTCAGCCGCCGATGCACGCTTCGGTGCAAGCCCGCCACGGAGCAGGCGACGCAACGGGCAGGGAGGACGGGTTGGTCGCCGAGATTTTGCCGTGGAACATCCCTGGGCGCGCGCCGCGCCGCCTGCTGGGACCTGCGTGCCCCTCCGTCCGGGACGCCGCATGAACCGCGTCATCAACGACCCCGATCAGGTGGTAGAGGACAGCCTGAAGGGCTACCTCGCCGCGCATCCGGACCTGCTGGCCGCGACCGAGCATCCGCGCGTGCTGCGCCGTGCCGGACCCAAGAACTCCGGACGGGTCGGCGTGGTGACGGGCGGCGGCTCCGGGCATGAGCCGGCGTTCCTCGGCTATATCGGGCCGGGCCTGCTGGATGCGGTGGCCATCGGCGAGGTGTTCGCCTCGCCCACCGCCAAGAGCTTCGACGCCGCGTTCCAGGCGGCCGATGGCGGGCAGGGCGTCGCGTGCCTGTATGGCAACTATGCCGGCGACAACATGAACGTGAAGATGGCGGCCCGCCTCGCGGCCAAGGCAGGGGTCGAGGTCAGGACGGTGGTCGCCAACGACGACGTGGCCTCGGCCGGACCGGACGAGCGCGGCAAGCGCCGGGGCGTTGCGGGCGAAATCCTGATGTGGAAGGCCGGGGGCGCCAGGGCTGCCGAGGGCGGCACGCTCGATGAGGTGATCGCCGCGGCGCAGAAGGCCATCGACCAGACCCGCTCGGTCGGCATCGGCCTGTCCGCCTGCACCATCCCCGCCGCGGGCAAGCCGAACTTCGTCATCGAGGACGGCACGATGGAGGTCGGCATCGGCCACCACGGCGAACCCGGCATTGCCGTGATGCCGATCAAGCCGGCCGCCGAGATGGCCGCGCTCATGGTCGAGCGCATCGTCGAGGACCTGCCGTTCGGCCGCGGCGACGAGGTGGCCGTGCTGGTGTCCGGCCTCGGCGCGACGCCGGTGATGGAGCTATACATCCTGTATGCCCATGTGGAGGAGACGCTGCGGGCGCGCGGCATCACGCCGCGGCGCCGCTTGGTCGGCAACTACTTCACCTCGCTGGAGATGAACGGCGTGTCGCTCACCGTGATGCGGCTGGATGCGGAGCTGGACCGGCTGATGGCGCACCCGGCCCGCTCGGTCGGCCTGACCGTGCCGGGGACATAGGCCGTGGAGTCGGTGAGCCAACGCGCGGCGGGTCCCATCGTGCTCGACATGGTCGCCGCCATCGTGCGGGAGCAGGCATTTCTCAGCGAGATCGACGGCAAGATCGGCGACGGCGACCACGGCATCAACATGAGCAAGGGGTTCCGCCTCGCCGGCGAGCGCCTGTCCGACGGCGACGGCTTGGGGCAGGGGTTCGCGACGCTTGGCGACACGCTGCTGGGCGACATCGGCGGGTCCATGGGGCCGCTGTACGGCACGTTCTTCACCGAGATGGCGGACGCGCTGGACGGGGCGGAGCGGATCGACGCCGGGCGCTTCGCCGCCACGCTGCGGGCCGGGGTGGAAACCATCGCGGACCTCGGCGGCGCCAAGGTGGGCGACAAGACGCTGATGGACGTGCTCGTCCCGGCGCAGGCCGCGTTCGATGCGGCCCTGGCGCGGGGCGAGGGGTTCGGCGCGTGCCTCGCCGCCATGAAGGATGCGGCTGCCGCCGGGCTGGAAAGCACCCGCGGCATGGTGGCGCGGATCGGCCGGGCCAGCCGGCTCGGCGAGCGCTCGCGCGGCACGCTCGATGCCGGGGCCGCGTCCTGCAACCTGCTGCTCGCCGTCTTGGCGGACGGGCTGCTGCGGGAGCTGCAGCGCGGCGGCTGATTTGCGCTGCCGCTGGGCTTTGGCCGGGAAAACGTGCATCTGCTCGACATAGAAACCGGCCGCGCGCCGATGCACGGCGCCCCGGCGTGAAAGAGGGACCCATGCCGCCCATTCCGCTCAACCGAGCCAACCTGTCACGGCTTCAATCCCCGGTCGCGGCGCCCGGCTTCGACCCCGCCCGCGTGACGCCCGGCATCGTGCATCTGGGCCTCGGCAATTTCCACCGGGCGCACATGGCGCGCTACACGCACAACCTGATGGAGCGGCGCCCGGATGCGCTCCAATGGGGCATTGTCGGCGCCGGGCTGCTGCCGGGCGACCGGCGGATGCAGGAAAGCCTGGCGCCGCAGGACAACCTTTACACGCTGGTGGAGCGGAGCTTCACGGAGGAGACGGTGACGGTGGTCGGGTCGCTCGCCGCCGTGATGTTCGCAGGCGAAAGCAGCGCGGCCCTGCTGGACGCCATCGACCGTCCGGAGATCCGCATCGTCAGCCTGACGGTGACGGAGAACGGCTACTGCCTGAACCGCGCCACCAAGCGGCTCGATCCCGAGCACCCGTTGATCCGCGCGGACCTCGCGCAGCCCGAGCGTCCGTCAAGCGCCATCGGCATCGTGGTGGAGGCGTACCGGCGGCGGCGGGACGGCGGCGTGCCCCCGTTCACCGCGATGACCTGCGACAACATCCAGCACAACGGCGACGTGCTGCGCGACGCGGTGCTGGCGCTCGCTGAACTGCGCGACCCGGCGCTCGCCGCCTGGATCGCCGAGCACGGCAGCTTCCCGAGCACGATGGTGGACCGCATCACCCCGGTGACGGCGGCGGCGGACACCGCGGCCCTGGCCGAGCGCCACGGCGTCGAGGACCGCTGGCCGGTGTTCTCCGAAACCTTCACGCAATGGGTGATCGAGGACCGCTTCCCCGCCGGGCGCCCGCCTTGGGAGGAGGTGGGGGCGCAGTTCGTGGCCGACGTGGCGCCCTACGAGTTCATGAAGCTGCGGCTGTTGAACGCGAGCCACCTCGCGGTGTCCGGCACCGGCCGGCTCGCCGGTTACGTCACCATCGACGAGTCGATGGCCGACCCATTGATCACCGGCTTCATGCGGGCGCTGATGGACCGGGAAACCGGGCCGACCCTGCTGCCGGTGCCGGGCATCGACCTCGACGGCTACAAGGCGACGCTGATCGAGCGGTTCGCCAACCCGGCGATCAAGGACACGGTGGAGCGGGTGAACACCGACGCGCCGCTCAACGTCCTGGTGGACCCGATCCGCGACCGGTTGCGCGCGGGGCAGGGCGTCGAGTTGCTGGCGCTGGCGCTCGCAGCCTGGCTGCGCCGGGTGCGCGGGGAGGACGAGCAGGGCCAGCCCATCGACGTGCGCCATCCGCTCGCGGCGCTGCTGCGGGACAAGGCGATGGAAGGCGGCCCGGACCCGCGTCCGCTGCTCGGCATCACGCAGTTGGTCGGCGACACCGGCGCTGATGCGCGGCTGATCGAGCCGGTCGGGCGCTGGCTCGCGTCGCTCTACGAGCGGGGCAGCCGGGACACGCTGGCGGAGGCGTCGCGCCGTCTCAATTTCTGACGGGAGGCCGTGTTTTGCCGCATGAGTGTTGACGCCGCTGCCGGAAAGTGGAACGGTCCTTCTAAGGCTGCCCGCATCAGCGGCACCATGTAAGTTGATCTGGGAGACGTACCATCGCTCATCGCATCACGGGCGGCCTGCGGGCCGTCATCGCCACCGGCGCGCTGCTGTCCACGGGCCTGGCCGCAGGGGCGGCGCGCGCCGACTCCACCATCACCATCGCGACCGTGAACAATGGCGACATGGTGGTGATGCAGAAGCTCGCCTCGCAGTTCGAGCAGCAGCACCCCGACATCCACCTGCGCTGGGTGGTGCTGGAGGAGAACGTGCTGCGCCAGCGGGTCACGACGGACATCGCCACCAAAGCCGGGCAGTTCGACGTGATGACGGTCGGCAACTACGAGGTGCCGATCTGGGCCAAGCAGGGCTGGCTGGAGCCGATGGACAACCTGCCGGCGTCGTACGGCGTCGATGACCTGTTGAAACCGGTGCGCGACGGCCTGACCTACAACGGCAAGCTGTACGGCCTGCCGTTCTATGCCGAAAGCGCGATGACCTACTACCGGACCGACCTGTTCGAGAAGGCCGGCCTCAAGATGCCGGAGGCGCCGACCTACGAGCAGATCCGCGGGTTCGCCGACAAGATCACCGACAAGGCGAACCAGGTGTACGGCATCTGCCTGCGTGGCAAGCCGGGCTGGGGCGAGAACATGGCCTTCGTCACCGCGCTGGTGAATGCCGAGGGCGGCCAATGGTTCAACACCCAATGGAAGCCGGAAATCGACACGCCGGAGTGGCGCAAGGCGATCACCTTCTATGACGGCATCCTGAAGGCGGACGGGCCGCCGGGTGCCACCTCCAACGGCTTCAACGAGAACCTGGCGCTGTTCGCCAGCGGCCATTGCGGCATGTGGATCGACGCGACAGTCGCGGGCGGACTGCTGTTCGACAAGAAGCAGTCGCAGGTTGCCGACAAGGTGGGCTTCGCCCCCATGCCGACCGGCGACTTCAAGGGGGCGCCGACCTGGCTATGGAGCTGGAACCTGAGCATCCCCACCTCGTCCAAGCAGAAGGAGGCGGCGCGCAGCTTCGTGACCTGGGCGACGTCCAAGGAATACATCCAGCTTGTCGCCAAGGAGAACGGCTGGGTGTCGGCGCCGCCGGGCACGCGGCAGTCCACCTATGACAGCGCCGACTACAAGCAGGCGGCGCCGTTCGCGGACTTCGTGGTGAAGGCGATCTCGGTCGCCAATCCGACCGGGCAGACCAAGGCGCCGCGTCCGTATGAGGGCGCGCAGTTCGTGGCGATTCCCGAGTTCCAGGGGATCGGCACCCAGGTCGGCCAGACCATCGCGGGCACGCTGAGCGGGCAGAGCACCGTCGAGCAGGGGTTGAAGACCGCCCAGGCCGCGACGGAGCGCACGATCCGCCAAGCGGGCTACCCGAAGAAGTAGGAGCCGCATCATGTCAGCGACCGTCATCCGGAGGACCGAGGCGGCGGTGGTGGCCAAGCCGCCGCGCCGAACCGGCTCCTGGCTGGTGGTGCCGTCCGTGACGGTGCTGCTCGCCTGGATGATCGTGCCGCTGGTGATGACCCTGTGGTTCTCGTTCCAGTATTATAACCTGGTGAACCCGGACGTGAGCGGGTTCGCCGGGCGGGACAACTACGAATTCCTCGTCACCGATCCGGATTTCTGGGTCTCGCTCCGCAACACGATGACGCTGCTGGTGTCCGTCCTGGTCATCACCGTGGGGCTGGGCACCCTGTTGGCCGTCTTGTTCGACCAGCCGTTCCCTGGGCAGAAGATCGCCCGGGTGCTGGCGATCTCGCCGTTCTTCGTCATGCCGACCGTCAGCGCGCTGATTTGGAAGAACCTGCTGATGCACCCGATCTACGGCGTACTCGGCGCCGTGGCGCTGGCGTTTGGGCTGCAGCCGGTGGATTGGTTCGCCTCCTACCCGCTCGCCTCCGTCATCGCCATCGTGTCCTGGGAATGGCTGCCGTTCGCGCTGCTGATCCTGCTGACCGCCGTGCAGTCCCTCGACCATGAGCAGCGGGAAGCGGCGCGGATGGACGGCGCCGGGGTGGTGGCGCAGTTTTTCTTCATCACCCTGCCGCATCTGTCCCGAGCGATCAGCGTCGTCGTGATGATCGAGACGATCTTTTTGCTCACGGTGTTTGCAGAGATCCTCGTGACCACCTCCGGAGGGCCTGGCAACGCCACGACCAACTTGGCCTTCCTGATCTATGCCCGCGCGCTGCTGCAATACGACGTGGGCGGCGCGTCCGCTGGCGGCGTGGTGGCGATCATCCTGGCCAACGTCGTCGCCTTCTTCCTCGTGCGCAGCATCGCCCGGCGGCTGGAGGTCTAGCCGATGCGTGAAACCTTGGCACAGCGCGTGCTCGCCACCGTCCTCGGGTGGGGCGTGGCGCTGCTGCTGTTCTTCCCGATCGCCTGGATGGTGCTGACCAGCTTCAAGACCGAGGGTGACGCGATCACGCCGCGGCTCGCATTCTCGCCGACGCTGGCTTCGTATGCCGAGGTGCTGTCGCGGGCGGACTATCTCAGCTTCGCATGGAACAGCATCTTGGTCTCGGTCGGCGGGACAGTGGTGGCGCTGCTGTTCGCGATTCCTGCCGCCTACGCGATGGCGTTCCACCCGACGCAGCGCACCCGCGGCACGCTGCTGTGGATGCTGTCTACCAAAATGCTGCCGCCGGTCGGCGTTCTGGTGCCGATCTATATCCTGGCCCGTGACACGGGGCTGCTCGACACCCGCACGGCGCTGGTCATCATCTACGCGCTGGCCAACCTGCCCATCGTGGTCTGGATGCTGTTCACCTTCTACAAGGAAGTGCCGAAGGACATCCTGGAGGCGGGCCGGATGGACGGCGCGCGGACTGCGAGCGAGGTCTGGTATCTTCTGCTCCCATTGACGCTGCCGGGCGTCGCTTCCACTGGGCTGCTGTCTCTGATCCTGTGCTGGAATGAGGCATTCTGGAGCCTCAACCTGACCACCTCCGCAGCGGCGCCGCTGACCGCCTTCATCGCCTCCTTCTCCAGCCCCGAGGGGTTGTTCTTCGCCAAACTGTCCGCAGCCTCGACCATGGCGGTGGCGCCGATCCTGGTGTTCGGCTGGTTCAGCCAGCGCCAGCTGGTGCGTGGCCTCACCTTCGGCGCTGTGAAGTAGGAGCTCTCCCATGGCAACGCTGACCCTGCGCGACCTGCGCAAGAGCTACGGCCCGGCCGACGTGATCAAGGGCATCAACCTCGACGTGCTGGAGCGCGAGTTTGTGGTGTTCGTCGGCCCGTCCGGCTGCGGCAAATCGACTTTGCTGCGCATGATCGCAGGCCTGGAGGACATCACCTCCGGCGAATTGCAGATCGACGGCAAGCGGGTGAACGACGTGGGGCCTGCCGACCGGGGGCTGGCGATGGTGTTCCAATCCTACGCGCTGTATCCGCACATGACGGTGCGGCAGAACATGGGGTTCGCGCTGCGCCTGGCGCGCGTGCCGAAGGCCGAGCGCGAACGCAAGGTGCAGGAGGCGGCGCGCATCCTGCAGCTTGAGCCGTACTTGGAGCGGCGACCGAAAGACCTGTCCGGCGGACAGCGGCAGCGTGTCGCCATCGGCCGGTCCATCGTGCGGGACCCCAAGGTGTTCCTGTTCGACGAGCCGCTGTCCAACCTCGATGCCGCGTTGCGCGGGCAGATGCGGATGGAGCTGCTGCGCCTGCATGAGGACCTGAACGCCACGATGATCTACGTCACGCACGACCAGGTCGAGGCGATGACGATGGCTGACAAGATCGTCGTGCTGCAGGCCGGGCTCGTCGAGCAGGTCGGCTCCCCGCTGGAGCTGTATCATCATCCCAACAACCTGTTCGTCGCCGGGTTCATCGGCTCGCCGCGGATGAACCTGATGCCGGCGCAGGTAGTGGAGGCGAGCGGGTCCGGCGTGACGGTGGCCCTGCCGTCGGGCGGCCAGGTGACGGTGCTGGCTTCGGCCGCGGCCGCGCGGGTGGGCGACGCCGTCACGTTGGGCGTGCGGCCCGAGGGCCTCCGTATCGACCCGGCCGGCCCAGTTGCGGGCGAGGTCACGCTGGTTGAGCGGCTCGGTGGCCTGACGCTGCTGCACATCGCTGCGGCCGGAGGCCAGGCGATGACGGTGCAGATCGAGGGCAGCGACTCCACCCGGGCGCACGAGGCCGTCCGCATGTCGATTGACACCGCGGCTTGTCACCTGTTCGACAAGGGCGGCCAGGCCCTGTCCCGGCTGGAACGGCATCCGTTGGCCGCTTGAGGGCCGCCCGCCTGCTTGGCAAGGCTGTCAATCCTCGCAGTTGATTGGGCGGGCTGCCTTATGAGGCTGGGCGCACAACGTGGAACGCGGTCCCAGTGTTGGCGGCCACGCCGCTTGGATTGTTCCACGGAATGGTCCTCACCGCGGCGGCACTACCGGCCCATTGGTCCATCACCTGGATGCCGCGCTTGTTCTGTCCCAGGTAGATCGCCGCATGGCTGCTGCCGTCCGTCGCGTTCGCATAGTGGTCGGCGCCGTTGAACGTCGCGATTGCGGTGCCAGGCCGCAGGTCCGTGTTGCCCCGCACCGGCGGGCCGCACTTCCAGTTCCGCGTCGGGCCGATGCCCGGGTTTGCCGCCTGAACCAAAGCGACGCATTGGCCGGAGCCGGTGGAGCGCCCAAGATACTGAGCGAAATCCGCCGCCATGAATCCGCCGGCGGTGCCCAGCCTTGCTGCCGCTCCTGTCGCCCCGCCGCCCGGTGTCGCTTGCCGGCCGGGACCTGGCATCGCGGCCAAGGACGCGGCGGCGAGCGCGGCGAACGACCCTGCGGCGGCATTGGGCACCCTGGAGCTGGCGGGCAGCAAGCGTACCTGAGCCGGCGGGTTCCGCAAGATGAGACCGAGATTCTGGATCAAGCCCACCCCCAAAGCTGCGTCCAGGCCGGAGGATAGCGCGGGCAGGTTGCGGAACCGTTAATCGGATCGGCTGGTTGGCATCAACCCGGCGGGCGGACCTGGAACTGGTTCCATTCGCTTGCCGCGTAGTGCCCAAGGTTGCGACCGACGGCATAAACGCGCCAGGCATAGCGGCCGGGAACCCGATACAGCGTCGCAAGCGTCGCGGTCTCGTCCAGGTAGGTCGCGAACACTTCCCGCGGCTCGATGGTGTCGAGTGCCAAGAGTTGGACGAAGAACCGCACCGGAACCGGTTGCGCCGGGCTGGCCCAGACTAGCTCCACCATGCCCAAAGCGCCTGGGGCGCCGGCCACAACGGGGATGACCTCGCCGTTCGTCGGCGCGACCGGCTGCGCCGCCTCGATCGGGCGGCCCGCACCTGCGGGAGACGAAGGACGCGGCCGTGCTTCGCCTCCGGTGCGGCGCATTGCGGCCAGCCTTTCTGCCGCGGCTGGCAAATCCACGGCGGCGATGCGGAACCACGCCTCCGCCTGCTCGGGGTTGCGCGGCACGCCATCGCCCGCCGCGTAGAGCTGGCCCAGGTTGTATTGAGCACGGCGGTTGCCGTGGGCCGCCGCCCGGCCATACCAAAGCGCAGCCTCCGGCGCGTTGCGGCGCACGCCGTCGCCGGTGTCGCACATCGCAGCCACGTTGAACTCCGCTTCCGGTGAGCCGGCGGCCGCTGCACGCCGATACCAGCCATAAGCAGCCACCGGATCGCGCGGAATACCTTGGCCGAGATCGTAAAGACTGCCCAGGTTCAATTGCGCCGCGAGATCACCGGCTTCTGCCTGTGCCGTCCAGAGCCGACGCGCTACGTCGTATTGCTTGGCCTCATATGCCTGCTGCGCCTCGTCGGGGTCAGTTGGCGCGGGTGCAGCCCCAATTGCGAAAAGCAGCAGCACCGGCAAAATTCGGCTGAGCGAAACCCCCCTTACCAATCCCTTGCGTCCAGGCGCCAGGTTTCAGCGCCAGGTGATCTCAACGCGCCTGTTTTGCGGTTCGGGCACGCCGCGCTCCGCCGGAACCGGCGGATTCGTCTCGCCTTTTGCCAAGATCTGCGTCCGCTCGGCGGGAATGCCGCGCGCAATCATGCCACGTACTACTGCCGTCGCCCGTCGCTGCGAGAGCAGCAGGTTCTCGGCTGGCTGGCCCACCGCATCGCTGCTTCCGCTCACGATCATGATGATGGGCCGCCCTTCCCGGTAGAGCCGCGAGGCCTGGTCGAGCGTCGCCTGGTTGCGGGCATCAAGCGTCGAGGCCCCGGTGCCGAACAGGAGGACGAGCTTGCCGGCCGGCTCCGCGCCTTCCGCGGGTCCGCCAGGCGCCGGCGCCGTCACGGGAGCTGGCGCCGATGGGGGTTGCGGGTCCGCCTGCTGGGCCATCGCCGCGGCGGTGGGACTGGCCAAAAGAAGGATGCCGAGAAAGCGGGTTTTTATTGACACGCACATCATGAACTTTCCCCAGAACGCGACAGGCACGTCTCGCAAGTGATGAACTTACCAAGCTTGTGAGTGTGGTCGCGATTAAAAAGGGAGCAAAACACCTATTTGGCTAATTTTTTGCCCGCCGGGCCCATCGTTCAGCGGGTCGGGCTGGCCGTATGGGTCGCCAGCACCGCGTCGCTTGCGGCGTCCACCTCCTGCAAACGGACCTCGTATCCCCAAAGCGATGCGAGCTGACGCAACGTGGCTTCCGCATCTTTTTTCGACAGGAGCTGGCCTGGCACGGTGCGGTGTTCCAGCAACAGGCGTCGGTCGCCAAACAGGTCCACATCGACTACCTGGATATCCGCGTCGCCCAGCCCGGGGTCATAGGACCGCGCCAGGCTGCGGCGGATCGAGCGGTAGCCTTCGTCATCGTGGATGGCGTCGACCAGCAGCGTCGGCTCGGTCGTGTCGTCCATCAGCCGGAACATGCGGAAATCGCGTATGACCTTGGGGGAAAGGAACTGCAGCACAAAGCTCTCGTCGCGGTAATTCGCCCAGGCATGGCGGAGCGTGCCCAACGCATCGCCGTTGCCGGCCCAGTCCGGGAACCAGCCGCGGTCCTCCGCCGTCGGCTGGTCGCAGATGCGGGCGATGTCGGTCATCATGGCATAGCCCAGCGCGTAGGGATTGAACCCCGGGCCGCCGGCTGGATGGTCGAAGCCCGGCTGCATGATCACGTTGCTGGTGGAGTGCAGCACCTCCAGGAACGCGGCATCGTCGATCTGCCCAGTCTCGTGCAACCGGGTCATGATGCGCTGGTGCACCCAGGTGGCGCAGCCCTCGTTCATCAGCTTCACCTGCGGCTGCGGGTAGAAGTACTGGGCGATCAGCCGCACGATGCGGATGATCTCCCGCTCCCAGGGCTGCAGCCGCGGCGAGGATTTCTCCAGGAAGTAGAGCAGGTTCTCCTCGGGCAGGCCGAGGCGCCGCCGCCGTTCCGCCAGCTTGTCCACGCCCGGAGCCGGCTTCGTGCCCGGCACCGTGCGCCACAGGTCGTCGAACATGCGCTCGTCGTATTCCTGGCGCTCGCGCTCGCGCTTCTGCTCGGCTTTGAGGTTCATCGGACGGCTGCCGCCATGGCGGTGTACGCCGTGGCGCGACAGGCTGTGCGCCGCGTCCAGCACGCGCTCCACCGCGGCGGTGCCGTGGCGGTCCTCGCAATTGGCGACGTAGCTGCGGGCGAAGCCGAGGTAGTCGAGGATCGCCGACGCCTCCGTCCACTGCCGGAACAGGTGGTTGTTGCGGAAGAAGTGATTGTGGCCGAACGCCGCATGGGCGATCACCAGCGCCTGCATCGTCGCGCTATTCTCCTCCATCAGGTAGGAGATGCATGGGTTGGAATTGATCACCACCTCGTAGGCGAGGCTGGTGTAGCCGCGCCGGTAGCTGCTTTCATGCTGCAGGAAGCGCTTGCCGTAGGACCAATGCCGGTAGGTCAGCGGCATGCCATGGGCAGTGTACACGTCGAGCATCTGCTCCGACGTGATGACCTCGATGCGGTTGGCGTAGAGTTCGAGGCCAAGCTCGTCGACGGCGATCCGCTCGATGGCGTCATAGGACCGGCGCAGCGTCTCGAAGTTCCAGTCCGTGCCGGTGTAGAGCAGGGGGGAGTCCATCAGGCCGGCACCTTTCGCCCGAACAGTTCGCGGAACACCGGGAAGATGTCCCGCCGCTCCGCCACCCGGCGCATCGCGAACTTCGGCGCCCGCTGCGCCAGCGGGGCGTAGCCGCGCCACAGGTCGGTCTCGCCCCGGATGATCGCCGCCGACATGGACACCTCGATGTAGGCGAAGTGCTGCACCACCGGTAGGATGTCGGCCTCCAGCATCGCCACCGCCCGCTGCGTGTCGCTGCTGGAGTTGTCGCCGTCGGACGCCTGCGCCGCGTATATGTTCCAGGAGCCGGACGGGTAGCGCTCGCGCTGGATGCGGGTAAGCTCGGAAAGCGCGGTGGACACCACGGTGCCGCCGGTGCGCGGGTCGGTGAAGAAGATCTCCTCCGTCACCTCCTCCGCGACCTCCGTATGGCGGATGAACACCAGGTCCACGCGCTTGTAGCGGCGCTCCAGGAAAACGTGCAGCAGCAGGAAGAACCGCTTGGCCAGATCCTTCATGCTTTCCGACATGGAGCCGGACACGTCCATGAGGCAGAACATCACCGCCCGGGTCGAGGGCTTCGGCACCTGGGTGTAGCGCCGGTAGCGCATGTCGATGGGATCGACCCACGGCACGCGCGCCAGGCGGCGCAGCGCGACCTCCAACTCGCCGCGCAGGCCACGCAGGCGCTCGGCGTCCTCCCCGCTCGCCTCCAGGCGCGCGATCTCCGCCTCAAGCTCGCGCACCTCGGGCGGCTTCGGCCGGCGCAGGCCGATGCGCCGGGCCAGCGACTGGCGCATGGATCGGGACATATCGACCTGCGACGGGGTGCCGTCGACGCTGATGCCGGCGCGCACCGGCGCCATCGTCTCGGTCGCGACCACCTGGCTCTTGACCAGGTCGGGCAGTTCCAAGTCCTCGAAGAACAGGTCGAGGAACTCGTCGCGGGTCAGCACGAAGCGGAAGCCGTCCTGGGCTTCGCCGCCGCCCTGGCCGGCTCCATTTCCGCTGCCGCCCCCGCCGCCGCGCGGGCGGGCCAGCCGGTCGCCGGTCGAGAACTCCTTGTTGCCCGACAGCACAACCTGGCGTTCGCCGCTGGTGAACACGGTGTGAAAGGAGGGTTCGTGCAGCACGTCGGAGGGGATGGTCACCGCCTGCCCGTGCCCGGTCTCCCGCAGCGTGCCCTGGGCAACGGCCGCCCGGGCAGCCCGGGCGACCTCCCCCCGCGCCCGGGCCAGCACGCGCTGCCGGTTCTCCAGGTTCTTGCCGTGCGGGTTGGGACGCCGGTCGATGATATCCAAGATCTCTCCGTTCAGGCCGACTGCTTGAACCGCATGTACCACTCGACCAGCCGACGCACCTGGCGCTCGGTGTAGCCGCGCGAAACCATGCGCAGGACGAAGTCGTTGTGCTTCTTCTCGGTTTCCCCGTCCTTCTTGGAGCCGAAGCTGATGACCGGCAGCAGGTCCTCCACTTGGGAAAACATCCGCTTCTCGATCACGTCGCGGATCTTCTCGTAGGAGGTCCAGGACGGGTTGCGCCCGCCGTTCGAGGCCCGGTTGCGCAGCGCGAACTTCACGACCTCGTTGCGGAAGTCCTTGGGGTTGGCGATCCCCGCCGGCTTCTCGATCTTGGTCAACTCGCCGTTCAGCAGGTCGCGGTTGAGCATCTGCCCGGTATCGGGGTCCTTGAAGTCCTGGTCCTCGATCCAGGCGTCCGCGTAATCGAGGTAGCGGTCGAACAGGTTCTGGCCATAGTCGCCGTAGCTTTCCAGGTAGGCCTTCTGGATCTCGTTGCCGATGAACTCGGCATAGCGCGACGCTAGCTCGGACTTGATGGTGGCGAGGTAGGCGGCTTCCGTCTCCGGCGGGAACTGCTCGCGGCGGATCGCCTGCTCCAGCACGTACATCAGATGCACCGGGTCGGCCGCGACCTCGCTCGACGAGTGGTTGAACGTGGCCGACAGCACTTTATAGGCGAAACGGGTGGAGATGCCGTCCATGCCCTCGTCCACGCCCGCGTTGTCGCGGTACTCCTGCATGGTGCGGACCTTGGGATCGGTTTCCCGGATGTTCTCGCCGTCATAAACGCGCATCTTGGCAAAGGGGCGAGAGTTGGCGTGCGGCTTCAGGCGGGACAGCACGGCGAAGCGCGCCAGCATCTCCAGCGTATGCGGCGCGCAGGGCGCTTCCGCCAAGGCAGAGCCGCTGATCAGCTTCTCGTAGATCTTTCCTTCTTCCGTCACCCGCAGGCAATAAGGCACCTTGACCACGGAGACCCGGTCAAGGAACGCCTCGTTGGTGCGGTTGTTGCGGAAGCTCTGCCACTCCGCCTCGTTGGAGTGGGCCAGCAGGATGCCCCCGAACGGGATCGCGCCGATGTTTTCCGTGCCGAGGTAGTTGCCCTCCTGCGTCGCGGTGAGCAGGGGATGCAGCATCTTGATCGGCGCCTTGAACATCTCGACGAACTCAAGGATACCCTGGTTGGCGCGGTTCAGCCCGCCGGAGAAGCCGTAGGCGTCCGGGTCGTTCTGGCTGTACATCTCGAGCTTGCGGATGTCGACCTTGCCGACCAGGGCGGAGATGTCCTGGTTGTTGTCGTCGCCGGGCTCGGTCTTGGCGATGGCGATCTGCTTGCGGCGCGACGGGTAGATCTTGACCACGCGGAAGCGCGAGATATCGCCGTCCCATTCCTCCAGCCGTTTCAGCGCCCAGGGGCTGGCGATGCCGGTCAGCACCCGGCGCGGGATGCCGTACCGCTCCTGCAGCGTGTCGGCCATGGTCTCCGGGTCGAACAGGCCGAGCGGGCTTTCGAACACCGGGCTGAGTTCGTTGCCGGCCTTGAGCACGTAGATCGGCTCCTGCTCCATCAGCGCCTTGAGCCGCTCGCCCAGGGACGATTTGCCGCCGCCGACCGGCCCCAGGAGATAGAGTACCTGCTTGCGCTCTTCCAACCCCTGCGCCGCGTGCCGGAAGAAGCCGACGATGCGCTCGATCGTCTCCTCCATGCCGTGGAATTCGGAGAAGGCCGGGTAAACCCGTACGGTGCGGTTGAGGAAAATCCGGCCGAGCCGGGGCGTGCGCGAGGTGTCCACCAATTCCGGCTCGCCGATGGCGTGCAGCATCCGCTCGGCGGGGCTGGCGTAGCACCTGGGATCGTCACGGCATGCCGTCAGGTATTCGGCGAGGCTGAACTCCTCCTCCCGACGTTGGTCACGGAGGGCGGCATGCAGGGAAAACACGTCGTAGTCTTTAAGCATCATGAAACTCCCCAAAGGGGCCGAGCCGACGAACACAGCGCCTGGCTCGGCCGGCAGCAGATCCACGCGACCAAAAACACAGTTGGGCGGTCTTTCCACCCCGGCAAGCGACGCCGAGTCCTGCTGTGCCCGGCGACGCTAACTCCCTCCCGCCATCGAACGCACGTAAAACCTGCTCGCCCCGATTATAGCAAACCGCGTTTTCAAACGTATTGAGAAACATGCGGCGAAATGATGGTGCAATTTACGTACCATGCGGTGTGTTGCTGGAACGTGACAGCTTGGGCTTGTTTCCCTAAGCCAACCACGATGCCTGCGCGGATCGGGTCACGATGTCGTGCAGGATTCAATGCAAGTGCGCAACGCTTGGGCATAAGGCTGCTCGCCCTTTGGTCCGCGACTCGCATGGGTCGCGACGCGTCCGCGGCGCTTGGGCGTGGTTGAGTCGGGCGGGTGTTGGCCCGCCTACCGACGCGGAAGAAACCGGCGGGCCGCTGTGACCGGGGTTACACCTGTCTCACGAATGCGCGTGACGGCGGCCGGGCGAATCCGCATGATACGCCGACTGCAAGCAACGGCGGAGACGGCGATGAACACGGTGCTGCAAGCTGGGCTGCAAGCCGGGCGGAGCTACAGCGCCGAGGAGGCCTACAGCCTCCCGCTGGCGGAGCTTGACCCCGGCCATCCCAGACTGTTCCAGGCCGACGCGATGTGGCCCTACTTCGAGCGGCTGCGCGCCGAGGCGCCGGTGCACTACACGCCCGACAGCATCTTCGGGCCGTACTGGTCCGTCACCAAGTATAAGGACATCCTGGCCGTGGAGGCCAACCACGAGGCGTTCTCCTCGGATTGGAGCCTGGGCGGCATCACCATCCGGGACCAGCTCAAGGACTTCCCGCTGCCGATGTTCATCGCCATGGACCCGCCGAAGCATGACGGCCAGCGGTCCGTGGTCAGCCCGATGTTCACGCCCGCGAACATAGCCGTCCTGGAAGAGACCATCCGCTCGCGCGCGGCCGCCATGCTGGACGGCCTGCCGGTCGGCGAGACGTTCGACTGGGTGGACCGCGTTTCCATTGAGCTGACGACGCAGATGCTCGCCATCCTGTTCGACTTCCCCTGGGAGGACCGCCGCAAGCTGACCCGCTGGTCGGACGTGGCGACCGCGCATCCGGATTCCGGGATCAACGAGTCGGAAGAAACGCGGCAGGCCGAGCTGATGGAATGCCTGGGCACCTTCACCAAGCTGTGGAACCAGCGGGTGAACGCCGCCCCCAAGGCCGACCTCATCTCCATGCTGGCCCATGCCGACACCACCCGGCAGATGGACCCGCGCGAGCTGCTCGGCAACGTGGTCCTGCTGATCGTCGGCGGCAACGACACCACCCGCAACTCGATCTCCGGCGGGCTGCTGGCGCTCAACCAGAACCCGGAGCAATATGCCAAGCTGCGCGCCGACCCGGGCCTGATCGGCAGCATGGTGCCCGAGATCATCCGCTGGCAGACGCCGCTCGCCCACATGCGCCGCACCGCCACGCGGGACGTCATGCTGGGCGGGCAGCAGATCCGCAAGGGCGACCGCGTGGTGATGTGGTATGTGTCCGGCAACCGCGACGAGGAGGCGATCCCCGAGGCCAACCGCTTCATCATCGACCGCGCGAAGCCCAAGAAGCACCTCTCGTTCGGCTTCGGCATCCACCGCTGCGTGGGCGAGCGCCTGGCGGAGATGCAGTTGCGCGTGGTCTGGGAGGAACTCCTCGCGCGCTTCGCCGCGATTGAGGTGGTGGGGGAGCCGCGCCGGGTTTATTCAAGCTTCGTCAAGGGTTACGAGACGCTGCCGGTACGCATATCCGCCCGCCGTTGACGGGGCCTCCTCGCCACGCGCAGCCGCCGCGGATGCCGATTGCCGGCTGGAGAAAGCGGGACTACGTTGTCCTGTGCCGTCACGGACGTGAGGTGGCCATGGGCTTGATCAAGCGGTTGCTGGACACCAGACACGGCGCGCGTGGCGTGCTGCCGGTGCTACAGCGGATCAAGTCGGTGTCGTTCGCGATGTACGCGGAGGACGTGCTGATGTCGCACATGCGTCCGCAGGGCACAGGCTTCTACGTGGATGTCGGCGCTTTCCATCCGCAGATGCACTCGAACACCTACAAGCTTTATCTGAAAGGCTGGAGCGGCCTGACGGTCGAGCCCAACCCTGGCGTCGCCGAGGCGTTCCGGCGGACGAGGCCGCGCGACGCGCACCTGACCCTCGGCATCGCCGGGCAGGAAAGCGAGTTGACATACTACAAGTTCCGCGACGGCGCGCAGAACACCTTCGACGCGGAGCGCGCGGCCGAGCTGCAGGCCGACCAGGTCGGGGAAGTCGCCGTCAGATGCATGCCGCTGAACGACGTGTTCGAGCGGCATTGCCGCGGCCGTTCCGTGGACTTGCTCAGCGTCGACTGCGAGAGCCGCGACTTCGAGGTGATCCAGAGCCTCGACTGGCGCCGCCATCGCCCGACGATGCTCATCATCGAGGATTTCGAGCAGTTCGAGGCTGGAAGCGCGCCGAAGCCGGCCTCCAGCGCGATCCGGTCCTTCATGCTTGCGCGCGACTACGCCGTGGTGTCGCAGGCGGTGTTCAGCTTCTTCTACGTTGATCGCCACGCCTTCAAGAGGACGGACCGGACATCGGGCTTTCGCCTGGACCGCTCGCAGCTCGGCCTGTTCGGGTTACAGTAGGCTCCGGCTGTTCGGTGCGCATGGCCAAGGGTGAACCCGGTCTTCTTTAGTTGAGCAGCCCGAGCGGTTCCGCCGGGCGAACCCGTGGCCCGGCCTCACGTTGCTTGCCGCTACACCCAACAATGCCGGAGCCGGCGGATGAGCGCGCAAACCAAGAACCAGTACGCGATGCAGCACCCGACCAAGCAGTATCTGCAGCCGAAATTCGAGGACCAGCCGCAATCCGCACCTGGCCTCGCGCAGGATATGGTGCCGAAGCCCGACCATGGCGAGGAAAGCTACCGCGGGTTCGGCCGCCTCGAAGGGCGCCGCGCCGTCATCACCGGGGCGGACAGCGGCATCGGCCGCGCGGTGGCCATCGCCTTCGCCCGGGAAGGCGCCGACGTGCTGCTGAACTACCTGGCCGCCGAGGAGGCAGACGCGAAGGAGGTCGTGGACCTGGTGGAGGCGACCGGGCGCCGCGCCGTCGCGATGCCAGGCGACCTCAGCGACGAGGCGTTCTGCATGGAGCTGATCGAGCAGGGCCGGGCGGCGCTGGGCGGCATCGACATCCTGGTCAACGTGGCGGGCAAGCAGACCGCGGTGAAGGACATCGCCGACATCACGACCGAGCAGTTCGACAAGACCTTCCGCACCAACGTGTATTCCATGTTCTGGCTGTGCAAGGCGGCGCTGCCGCACATGCCGCCGGGTGCTACCATCATCAACACCACCTCGATCCAGTCCTACCAGCCGTCGCAGACCCTGCTGGACTACGCCTCCACCAAGGCGGCGATCACCGCCTTCACCCACGCGCTGGCCAAGCAGGTCGCCTCCAAGGGCATCCGCGTCAACGCGGTGGCGCCCGGCCCGGTGTGGACGCCGCTGCAGCCGAGCGGCGGCCAGCCGCAGGAGAAGATTCCGGATTTCGGCGCCCAGGTGCCGCTCGGCCGCCCGGGCCAGCCGGCAGAGCTGGCGCCGGTTTACGTGCTGCTGGCGTCCCAGGAATCGAGCTTCGTGACAGGCGAGGTGTATGGCGTGACGGGCGGCAACCATCTGCCTTGAACGCCCTTTCATGAGTCCGGGGCGCGACGCCGACTGGCTGCCGCTCGACCAATACGCCGCCATCGGTGACGGTCGCACCGTGGCGCTGGTCAGCTCGGACGGCTCCATCGACTGGTGGTGCCTGCCCAACCTGGACAGCACCCCGTTTTTCAGCCGTCTGCTGGCCGGCGCGGACGGCGGGCGCTTCTCCATAGCACCGGCCGGGCCATTCACCGTCGAGCGCCGCTACCGTCCGGGCAGCAACGTGCTGGAGCAGGTCTTCAGCACGGCATCCGGCCGCGCCCGGATCACCTACTCCCTCAACAGCGGCCCGTCCGGGCGGCTGCCGTGGAGCGAGTTGGCGCACCGCATCGAAGGGCTAGACGGCACCGTCGAGTTTGGCGTCGAGGTGCGCCCCGGGCGCCGGCTCGGCCAAGCCAACCCGTGGCGAGAAGCCAGCCCGCACGGCGAGGTCTTGCACCTGGACGGCATCGTGTCGGCGCTGCGCGCCACCGGCGATGTCGAGCGGCTGATCGAAGGCGACGACCGGGTGACGGCGCGGTTCACGACGGAGGCCGGGTCGCGCTCGGTGCTGGCGCTGCTGGCGTCGTCGAACGAGCCGCTGATTTTGCCGCCGCTCGCCGCGATTGACGGGCGGATCGACCGGTCGGATCAGGCCTGGCGCGAATGGTCGGGCAACCTAACCTATGCGGGCCGTTATGGGGATGCCGTGCGGCGCAGCGCCTTGGCGCTCAAGCTGCTGCTGTTCACGCCCACGGGCGCCATCGCGGCGGCGGCGGCGACCTCGCTGCCAGAGCGGATCGGGACGGGCAAGAACTACGACTACCGCTTCGCCTGGGTGCGCGACGTCGCCTACACCATCAAGGCGTTCCTGCGGGTCGGCGCGGTGGAGGAGGCGAAGGCCGCGTTCTCCTGGCTGACGGCCACCATCCTCCGGCATGGCGGGCGTCCGCGCACGATGTACGGCCTCGACGGCGACCTCGCGCCGGAGGAGCGGGAGCTGGACCTGCCGGGTTATCGAAACAGCCGGCCGGTGCGCGAAGGCAACCGGGCGCGGGAGCAGCTCCAGCTCGGCGTGCTCGGCGACCTGCTGGAAACCGCGGCGCTGTTCGTCGAGTGCGGCCACGTGCTCGACCTCACCACCCGGCGCCTGCTCGCGGACCTCGCCGACCGCTGCGCCGACCTGTGGCGCTCCCGCGACGCCGGCATCTGGGAACTGGAGCAGGCCGAGCACTACACCATGTCGAAGCTCGGCTGCTGGACGGCGCTCGACCGCGCCGCCCGGCTCGCCGCGTCGGGCCAGCTCGATGCCAGCCACGCCGACCGCTGGCGGCGCGAGCGCGACCGCATCCGCGATTGGGTCGACGCCCATTGCTGGTCAGACGCCAAGCAGAGCTACACGATGCACCCCGGGACGGACCGGCTGGACGCCTCCCTCCTGCTCGCAACCCGGTTCGGCTTTGAGCGGCGCGACCGGCTGGCGCTCACCCGCGAGGCGGTGCTGCGCGAGCTGTGCCGCGGCCCGCTGGTGTTCCGCTACTCAGGCGTGGAGGCGGAGGAGGGCACCTTCCTGGCCTGCGCCTTCTGGCTGGTGGAGGCGTTCGCCCTGCTCGGCGAGCAGGACTTGGCGGTGCAGCAGATGGACGCGCTGCTCGCCGCCACATCCGGCAACCTTGGCCTGCTGCATGAGCAGATGGACTCGGACGGTGGCGCCATGCTGGGCAACATGCCGCAGGCCTTGAGCCATTTGGCCCTGGTGCACGCGGCGCTGGCGGTGGAAGAAGGCGTCGGCTGACCGCGTCGGGCCCCAATTCGCCCATTGCGTTATGCCGTGCCGTTTGCCAGCCTGCTCAACCAACGTCGCGCGAATAAGAAAATCCGGGGGAAATCTGTGTTCCATCATCTGCTGACGCCGGTCGGGGATAGCCTGCTGCTGTCGTTCGTGGTCGCGGCGCTGCCCATCGTGACCGTGCTGGTGATGCTGGGCGTGCTGCGCCGCCCGGCGTGGCAGGCGTCGCTGGGCGGCTTGGTCGTGGGCCTGCTGATCGCCGTGCTGGTCTGGGACCTGCCGGCCGGCCTCGCGCTCAACAGCGTCGCGGCCGGGGCGGTGTTCGCGCTGTGGCCGGTCATGTGGATCGTGTTCAACGCGCTGCTGCTATACAACATCGCCGTCGTGTCCGGACGGTTCGACGCGTTCCGCGACTGGGTGGTGGAGCACCTGCCCAACGACCGCCGGGTGGTGCTGGTGGTGATCGGCTTCTGCTTCGGCTGCTTGCTGGAGGGCATCTCCGGCTTCGGCACCCCGGTCGCCATCACCAGCGCGCTGCTGATCCTGGTGGGCTTTCCGCCGCTGGAGGCGCTGACCTTCACGCTGATCTTCAACACCGCCCCGGTCGCCTTCGGCGCGCTCGGCGCGCCCGTCACCGTGCTGGGCCAGGTGACGGGGCTGCCGGCGGTCACGCTGGGCGCGATGATCGGGCGGCAGTTGCCGTTCCTGGCGATGCTGCTGCCGTTCTACGTCATGGCGATCTACGGCGGGATGCGGTCGGTGCGCGCGTTGTGGCCGGTGCTGCTGGTGGCTGGCGGCAGCTTCGCCTTCGGTCAGTTCGTGTCGTCCAACTATCTCGACTACGCGCTGACCGACGTGCTGTCCTCGCTCATCGCGCTGGTAGCGACCTTGGCATTCCTGCGGGTCTGGTCGCCTGCCGACTCGCCTGAGTTCACGATGCGCCTGCCCAGCCTGGCCACCCCCGGCCTCGCCACCCGCGGCGTAGGGGCGGAGGTGGTGCAGGCGCGTCCCGCCGCGACGGTGCCGGCCTGGCAGGGCTGGGTACCCTGGATCGTGGTCTCCGTCGTCGTGATCGCCTGGACCCATTTCAAGATCTTCACTATCGGCCAGCAGGCGATCCCCTGGCCCGGCCTGCACAACCAGGTGCTGATCACGCTGTATAACGACAAGCCCTACGCCGCCGTCTGGACCTTCCAGCCGCTGGCGACCGGCACGGCCATCCTGCTTTCGGCGGTCATCACCGCGGGCCTGGTCGGCGTCGGCCCTGCCGGCTTCGTGTCCTGCATCGGCCAGACTTGGCGGCAAAGCCGCATCGCCATCCTCACGGTCGCGCTGATCGTGGGCCTCGCCTACCTGATGAACTACTCCGGGCTGAACTACACGCTGGGCCTGGGCGTCGCGTCTGTGGGCATCCTGTTCCCGCTGCTGTCGCCGTTCCTCGGCTGGGTCGCGGTGTTCCTGTCGGGCAGCGACACCTCCGGCAACGCGCTGTTCGGCAATTTGCAGGTGGTGGCGGCCAACCAGCTCGGGCTGAACCCGGTGCTGATCGCCGCCACCAACTCCTCGGGCGGCGTGATGGGCAAGATGATCTCGCCGCAGAACATCGCCACCGGCGTGTCCGTCACCGACCTCAAGGGCCAGGAGGGCGTCGTGTTCGCCCGTACCTTCAAGCACAGCATCGTGCTCACCCTGGTGCTCGGCGTCCTCGTCGTGCTGCAGCAGTACGTGTTCCCGTGGATGATCCCCTGAGCGCCGCCCTGATGCTTAAAGGTGCGAGTATTAGGCTTGGGCAGGCATCAGGCGTTTCTCCGGTAGTTTCTTGATCGGCTATCCCACCCGGATCGGTTCGCGCCGTACCGGGTGGCTGTGCTTGCCGGGCGGGTTGGCCGCGCACTCGATGCGGCGCAGGCGGAGGTCCACGTCGTCGGCCAGGGTCTTCGCCACGACGATCTTCTCAAGCGCCGCCAGCCAGTGCCGGTAGTAGGTGGCGCCCAGGTCCGGATCGCCCTCCGCCTGCGCCCGGCGGATCTCAGTGCTGATCGCCGCAACCCATTCGGGCCAGGTGAAGTGCCCGGCCTGATGCAGCGCCACCACCAGCGCGAAGGCCTGCGCCTCCCAGGGCTCGCGGAATACGGGGCCGGACGTGTCGTCCGGGAGCAAAGGCGGCGCCCGGCCGCCGGGCCAGCCGGCGTCAGCCGCCATGCTGCCTGACATAGTTGCGGCGTCAGCCGCCATGCGGCTCAACGTAGTCCTCGAACAGATCGAGGTAGAGCGCGTCGCGCGCCGCGGCCTGCTCGCCCCACAGGTCACGGGCGGCGAAGCGCACGCCGTAGACGTGCTGGGGCTTGTGGCCCTGCCCATGCGCGTTGGTGTCGTTGAAGCAGAACACGCCACGGTCGGCCTCCACGGTGCCGGTCTTGCCGCGGGCGTAGCGGGGCAGCCTGGTGTGGGTAGCTGGGTTGATGTTGCGCACCGTCACCCGGTCGCCGGGCCGGAAGCGCGGCGGCACCGCGTCCGGCATGCGCGCGCTGGCGCCGGTGGCGATCAATCCGTCCACCTGCTCGACCGGCAATGCGGGCATCACACGGCGCCCTTCGCAAGCTGCGCCATGCGCCCGTCGATCTCGTCCCGCGTCAGCGCGCCGCGCTGCACCAGCAGGTCCTCCATGGCGTGCATCCAGTGCTCGTAGTAGGTCGATTGGAGGTAATGCGCCGGGTCCATCCGCTCGATGGCGTGGCGGAACTCGTCCACGTTGAAGTGGCCGCCGGCGAAGGTGGTCACGAACAGGCCGAACACGATGCGTTCCCAGGGTTGGTGGAACACCGGCTCTTGCGGTTCAGGGTTGATCGGCCCCATGCCGTGCATGCCCCCGAGGTCGTGCATGCCGTTCATCGCGCGCCTCCCTCAGCCGGCCGCCGCGGCGATGCCGGTGCCGATCATCGCGTCCCGCGTCACCAGGGCGGCCAGCGCCGCCGCGTCCATGCCTTCGGTTCCCGCCGGGCGCTCGGGCAGCACGAGGTAGCGCAGCTCGGCGTTGCTGTCCCAGACCCGGACCTCCTTCTCCGGCGGGAGATCGACGCCAAACTCGGTCAGCACCCCGCGCGGGTCGATGACGGCGCGGGCGCGGTACGGCGCCGACTTGTACCAGTTCGGCGGCAGGCCGAGCGTCGGCCATGGATAGCAGGAGCACAGGGTGCAGACGACCATGTTGTGCACCGTGGGCGTGTTCTCCACGACGACCATGTCCTCGCCCTGCACGCCGGAGAAGCCCATCTCGGCGATGGCCGCGGTGGCGTCGGAGAGCAGGCGGGCCTTGTAGGCCGGGTCGGTCCAGGCGCGTGCGACGACCTGCGCGCCGTTGTGCGGCCCGATCTTGGTCTCGTAGGCCTCGACGATGGCGGCAAGGGCCGCGGGCTGCACCAGCCCTTTCTCGATCAGCAGGCTCTCGATCGCGCGCACCCGCAGCGCGGTGTCGTCCCCGTGCGTGTCCGACATGACCTTGCCCTCCCTTGCGCCGTCTCCGGTGCGAGCAGTTAAGACCGAGGGCCAATGCCCGCGCAATCGGCTTTTCTGTCCGGACAGCACCCATTGGGCGATATGACTGCCATATGGGGTTTCTTGCCAAATCCGCAATCGAAACAGTTGTTTGGGGAGCAGCAGCAAAGCGCATTGCCGTGTTGCGCCACAGGACGATACCGGTCAGGCTTCATCCCTGTGAAACTCGCGCAGTCATCCCCGGTGGCCTGGGATTTGCTTGTAGCTCCGTCATTATCCGCCGCTATCTTGGAGTAGACCATGCCCCCATTCCGCCCTTCGCGCCGCGGCCTGCTGCAGTCGGCCGCCACGCTTGCGGGGGGTGCGCTCGCGGCGCCGCTGGTGGCCCGGCACGCGCTGGCCGCCGACACGATCAAGGTCGGCAGCCTGCTTGACCTGTCCGGCCCTATCGGCTCCTCCGGCCAGGCGATGCACGCCACGATCCGCTTGGCGGTGGAGGAGTTGAACGCGGGCGGCGGCCTGCTGGGGCGACAGGTCGAACTCATCAACTACGACACGCAGTCCACCATCCAGCTTTACTCGCAGTATGCCCAGCAGCTCGCGTTGAAGGACAAGGTGGCCGTCGTGCATGGCGGCATTACCTCGGCGTCGCGGGAGGCGATCCGCCCGGTGTTCGACCGCTACGCGACGCTGTATTTTTACAACGTGCTGTACGAGGGTGGCGTGTGCGACCGCGACTGTTTCTGCACCGGCACTACCCCGGCGCAGACGGTCAACAAGCTGGTGCCCTATGCTTTGGCAACCTGGGGCAAGAAGGCCTACATCATCGCGGCCGACTACAACTACGGCCAGATCACCGCGAAGTGGATGGGCAAGTACGTGCGCGACGGCGGCGGTACGGTGCAGGCGACCGAGTTCTTCCCGCTCGACGTGACCGAGTTCGCGGCGACCATCAGCAAGATCCAGCAGGCCGGGCCGTCCGTGGTGCTGTCGGCGCTGGTCGGCTCCAACCATACCGCGTTCTACCGGCAATGGGCGGCGGCGGGGATGAAGGACAAGATCCCGATCGCCTCCACCACCTTCGGCCTGGTCAACGAGATCGCCACCATCGCGCCGTCCGAAAGCAACGGCGTGGTCACGAGCTACGGCTATTACGAGGAACTGTCCACGCCGGCGAGCACGGCGTTCGTGAAAGCGGTGCGCGGCAAGTTCGGCGACAACCTGCCGTATATCAGCGAGCTTGCCTGCGCCAACTACGAGGGCTTCAAACTGTGGGCGGAGGGGGTGAAGAAGGCCGGCTCGCTGGACCGCATGAAAGTGACGGAGGCGTTGGAGGCCGGCATCGCCGTCGATGGCCCATCGGGCAAGGTGACGATTGACCATGCGACGCACCACGTCGTCCGCAACGCCTACCTGGCGAAGGCAGCCGACCGGAAATGGGACGTGTTCCAGTCCTACCCGGACCAGGCGCCGGCGGACACCGCGGCGGTGTGCGACCTAATTAAAGAGCCGAAGCTGAGCAAGCAGTTCGTCATCGACGTGAAGACCTGAGGGCACGCCGGCCATGGCGCTCGCCGCCCTTCTCCTGTTCAACGTCGCCAACAGCATCGCGGTGCTGGTGCTGCTCAGCCTCGGCCTCGGCGTGATCTACGGCATGATGCGGGTCATCAACCTGGCGCATGGCGAGTTCCTGATGCTGGGCGCCTACACCACGGTGGTCAGCGCGAACGCCGGGCTGAACCTGTGGGTGGCGATGCTGGTCGCGGCGCCGGCCGTGGTGGGGCTGTTCGGGCTGTTGGTCGAGCGGCTGTTCATCCGGTTCCTGTATGGCCGGATCATCGACACCATGCTGGCGACCTGGGGCCTCAGCCTCGCGGTGATCGGGCTGATCACCACGGTCTTCGGCACCACGGTGCGCGGCGTGTCGGCGCCATTCGGGGGATTCGCCATCGGCGGCTACCAGACCAGCGTGTATTCGTGGTTCGTGATCGCGGTGGCGGCGGCGATGGCGGGCGGGGTGTGGCTGGTGCTGCGCTTCACCAAGTTCGGCCTGATCGTGCGCGCCACCATGCAGAACCCGGACATGGCGGCGGCGCTGGGCGTGGCGCCGCAGCGCATCTACATGACGACGTTTGCGCTCGGCTCCGCACTGGCCGGGCTGGCGGGGGGCGTGCTGGCGCCGGTGTCCGGCGTGTCGCCGGTGATGGGGGGCGCGTTCATCGCCCGGGCGTTCATCACCGTGCTGGGCGGGGGACCTGCCATCGTCACCGGCACCGGCCTCGCCTCCACGCTGTTCGGCAGCATCAGCGAGGTCGCGACCTTTCTCACCACCCCGGTGTTCGGCCAGGTGGCGCTGCTGCTGGCGGCGCTCATCATGATCCGCATCCTGCCGCAAGGCATCACCGGGCGGCTGCTGCGGAGGAGCTTGTGACCGGCTGGGCCAGCTTCGCCGCGATGGTCGTGACCGGGCTGGCGCTGCTGCTCGGCCTGCCGCTGGCGTTCGACCTGTTCGGCCTGCTGCAGATGACGGTGTTCGTGGCGATGGCGGTGCTTGCGCTGAGCCAGGGTTTCATCTGGGGTTACGGCGGCATCATGTCGTTCGGGCAGACCGCGTTCTTCGGCCTGGGCGGCTACACCTACGCGGTTGCGGTGATGAACATGGGGGACAGCACGGTACCCGCGCTGCTGGCGGTGTTGGTGCCGACGCTGTTCGCGGTGCTGCTCGGCTATTTCATGTTCTACGGGCGGATCAGCGACGCCTACATCGGGGTGATCACGCTCACGGTGACGGTGATCCTGTTCAACGTGGTGAACTCGACCGCCGGGGACTTCTACACGATTGGCAACGCGCCGCTGGGCGGGTTCAACGGCATGCCGTCCGTGCCGCCGCTCAACGTGCCCGGCGACCCGTCCTCCCCGCTCGACCCGCAGCAGACGTGGTACGCGGCGATGGGTGCGCTGATCCTGGTGTATGTGCTGCTGCGCGCGATCCTCGCCAGCCGCTTCGGCCGCATCGTGGTGGCGATCCGGGAGAACGAGACCCGGGCGCAACTGCTGGGCTACGACACAAGGCTTTACAAGCTGATCGTGTTCGCCATCGGCGGCGGCATCGCCGGGCTGGCCGGGTGCCTATACGCCAATTGGGGATCGTTCATCAGCCCCACCGTGTTCGGGCTGGCGGCGTCGGCGCAGGTGCTGATCTACGTGCTGGTCGGGGGCTTGGGCACGCTGCTCGGGCCGATCCTGGGCGCGGTCGGCATCCAGTACCTGATTCTGGTGATCGGGGCGCAGGAGATGGTGAACGCCAACCTGGTGCTGGGCGCGGTACTTGTCGTGTTCGTGCTGCTGGTGCCGCAGGGGCTGGTGCCGGTCGTGCAGGGGCTGTTCCGCCGGGTGCCGGGGGTGCAACGCGGCCGGGTGGCCGAACCAGCGCCGGTGGAGGTGGAATCATGACGGTGCCGCTGCTGGAAGCACAGGACGCCACCATGCGCTTCGGCGGCGTGACCGCGGTGAACGGCGTCAACTTCGCGCTGCGCGAGATGGAACTGCGCTGCCTGATCGGTCCGAACGGCGCGGGCAAGAGCACGTTCTTCAAGATGCTGACCGGGCAGCTCAAGCCGAGCGCCGGGCGCATCCTGCTGCGCGGGCGGGACATCACCGGGGCGGAGCCGCACCAGATCGCGCGCTTAGGCGTCGGCATCAAGACGCAGGTGCCCAACGTGTTCGACGGGCTTTCGGTGCGGGAAAACGTGTTTGTCGCGGCCAGCAGGCGCGGCTCGGCGCAGCAGGCCCGGCGCACCACGGACGAGACGCTGGAACGGCTGCGGCTGACCGCCATCGCCGCGCGCCTGGTGGGCCAGCTCGCGCACGGGCAGCGGCAATGGGTGGAGATCGCCGCCGTGCTGGCGCAGGAGCCTGAGTTGGTGCTGCTCGACGAGCCGGCGGCCGGCATGACGCATGAGGAGGTCCTGCGCACCGCCGCGCTGATCCGCGAGATCAACCAGACGCATGCGCTCATCGTGGTCGAGCACGACATGCAGTTCATCCGCATGATCGCCCGCACGGTGACGGTGTTCAACCAGGGCGGCATCCTGGTCGAGGACGACGTGGAGCGCGTGATGGCCGACCCGGCGGTGCGCGACGTGTATCTTGGAAAGCAGGCAGCGTGACGCTGCCGGGGAACGCGAGCCGCATGATGCTGCAGGTGGACGGGTTGCGCTCCGGCTATGGCCGCATCCCGATCCTGGCCGGGGTCAATTTCGCCGTGGCGCCGGGCGAGTTCGTCGGCATCCTCGGGCACAACGGCATGGGCAAATCCACCCTGCTGCGCACGCTGATGGGCTACCTGCCGGCGACCGGCGGGCGCGTGACGTTCGAGGGGCGCGACATCACCCGACTGTCGCCCACGGCGCGCGCCCGGCTCGGCATCAGCTACGTGCCGCAGGGGCGGCAGATCTTCCCGGCGCTCAGCGTGATGGAGAACCTGCGCATGGGCTGTCTGCTGTCGCAGCAGCCCGAGCGGCAGACCATCGAAATGGTGCTGGACACCTTCCCCCGGCTGCGGCGCCTGCTGGACCGCACCGGCGGCGCGCTGTCCGGCGGCGAGCAGCAGTTGCTGGCGCTGGCGCGCTGCCTGTGCGGCGCGCCACGGCTGATGCTGCTGGACGAGCCGACAGAGGGCATCCAGCCCTCGATCATCGACGAGATCATCGAGACGCTGCAAGAGTTGTCCCGCGGCGGCGCGGTCACGGTCGTGCTGGTGGAGCAGAACCTGAAGTTCATCGCCGCGCTGTCGCAGCGCATCCTGATCATCCAGAAGGGCGCCATCACCCGTGAAACCAGCCCTGAAGCCGTCCAGGACCCGGCGCTGATCGCCGAGTTCGTCGGCATGGCGGCCTAAGCATCCCCATCAACTCCCCGTCCTTATAAACTCAAGGAGCCAACCATGAGCGTCGAGAAGCCGACCCTTTCCCAGTTGCAGGACATCGTGTTCGACCTGGGGATGGAGCTGTCCGAGGAACGGCTGGGCCTCTTCCACGCGCTGATGGACGGCGCCGTGGAGTCCTACCGCATCATCGACGCGCTGCCGGACGACAAGCCGGCCGTGCGCTACCCGCGCACGCCGGGCTACCAGCCGGGGCCGGAGGAGAACGAGCACAACGCCTGGTACGTGAAAAGCGTGGTGAAGGGCGCGGAGACCGGGCCGCTCGCCGGCAAGACCGTGGCGCTCAAGGACAACGTGTGCCTGGCCGGCGTGCCGATGATGAACGGGTCGGCGACGCTGGAAGGCTACGTGCCGGACCAGGACGCAACCATCGTGACGCGGATGCTGGACGCGGGCGCGACTATCCTCGGCAAGGCGCATTGCGAGGCGTTCTGCCTGTCGGGCGGCAGCCATACCGGGGCGCTGGGGCCGGTGCACAACCCGCATAAGCGGGGCCACTCGGCCGGCGGCTCGTCCTCCGGCTCCGCCGCACTGGTCGCGGCGGGGGAGGTCGATATGGCCATCGGCGGCGACCAGGGCGGGTCGATCCGCATCCCGGCGGCGTTCTGCGGCATCTACGGCATGAAGGGCACCTGGGGCCTCGTGCCCTACACCGGGGTGATGCCGATCGAGGCGACCATCGACCACACGGGGCCGATGACCGCGACGGTCGCCGACAACGCGCTGCTGCTGGAGGTGCTGGCCGGGCCGGACGGCCTCGATCCCCGTCAGATGGGCTGCACCACCGCGCGCTACACGGAGGCGCTGGGCCGCGGCGTCCGGGGCCTGCGCATCGGCGTGGTCACGGAGGGGTTCGGCTGGCCGAACTCCGAGTCGGGCGTGGACGCCAAGGTGCGCGCCGCCGGCGAGCGCCTGGCCGGGCTGGGCGCGTCCGTCGGGGAGGTCAGCGTCCCCATGCACCGCATCGGCAAGGACGTGTGGTCGCCCATCGGCAATGAGGGTCTGCAAGTGCAGATGATGCACGGCAACGGCATGGGCTTCAACTGGAAAGGCCAGTACAACGTGGGCCTGCTGGACGCCCACGCCGCCTGGCGGGAGCGGGCGAACGACCTGTCGGACACGTTGAAGATCAGCATGTTCGTCGGCGAGTACTTCACCAAAACCTACCGCGGGCGCTACTACGCCAAGGCGCAGAACATTGCCCGGCGGCTGCGCGCCGCCTACGACGCCGCGCTGGCGCAGTACGACCTGCTGCTGATGCCGACGCTGCCGGTCGTCGCGACGGCGCTGCCGCCGGTCGAGGGGGGCTTGGGCCTCTACGTGCAGCGGGCGTTCGAGATGATCAACAATACCGCGCCGTTCGACGTGACCGGGCACCCGGCGATGTCCGTGCCCTGCGGCCTCAGCCATGGGCTGCCGGTGGGCGCCATGCTGATCGGCAAGCATTGGGACGAGAGCACGATCTATGCCGCCGCGGCCGCTTTCGAGGGCGCGGGCGACTGGAAGCGGTTTTAGAACGCGTCCAGGAAACCCGCGAGCAGGCTGTTGACCCGGTCTGCCCGCTCGATCGCCAGGATGTGGGCAGCGCGCGGCAGGACCACGAGTTCGGCGTCGGGGATGCGGCTGCGGATGTCCTCGCTCATGGCGGGCGGGGTGGACGGGTCGTCGGCGCCGGCGATGATCAGCGTGGGTGCCTGAATGCCGGCGTTGGACGGGCGCAGGTCCATGGCGCCGATAGCGCCGCAGCACACGGCGTAGCCGCGAGGGTCGATCCGCAGGAAGCGTTCCCGCAGGGTCTCCGCCAGCGGCGCGTGCTGATAGGCGGGGGTAAACCATCGATCCATCACCGAATCGACGATGGTGCCCATGCCCTGTTCCCGCACCAGTGCCGCCCGCTCCGCCCAGCCCTGCGGCAAGTAGGCGGAGGTCGCCATCAGCACGAGGCCGTGCACCCGCTCCGGCCGGGCAGCGGCGAATGCCTGCGCCGTCATGCCGCCGATCGATAGCCCAACGACATGGGCGCGGGCGATCCCCAGCGCGTCCAGCAGCCCGGCCAGGTCGTCCGCCAGGGTCTCGATCCCGATTGGCCGGTCCACCACGGGCGAGCGGGCGTGGCCTCGCGCGTCGTAGCGCAACACCCGGTAGCGGCCGGCAAGGGCGCTTGCCTGCGCGTCCCACATCTCCAGGGTTGCACCCATCGAGTTGGAGAATGCCACGACCTGCGCGTCCTCCGGCCCCATGAGGTCATAGAAAATCTGTGTGCCGTTGGCAGCGATAAGCGGCATGGGCGTGGCACTCCTTCAAGCGGTTTGCAGGCCGAGCGCCGTGCGGGCCTCGGCGGGGGTCGCGGGTCGGCGGCCGTGCCGGGCGACGGCGTCGGCGGCCATGCGCACCAGCTCGGCGTTGCTGGCGGCCAGGCGGTCGCGGCTGGCGCGCACGTTGTCCTCAAGGCCGGTGCGGACGCCGTCGCCGCCGCGGTCCAGCACCCAGTCCATCACCCGCGCCTGGTTCGCGCCGATGCCCGCCGCGGTCCAGGTCGCCTGCGGCAGCACGCGCTTCAGCTCGCCCAGCATCAGGTCGAGCAGGTGCTCCTCCGCCGGCAGGGCGTTCTTCACGCCCATGACGACCTGGACGTGCGGACGCACGTCCATCAGCCCGGCGTCGATCAGGCGGCGCGCGCCGTGCAGGTGCGACAGGTCGAAGATCTCGATCTCCGGCCGCACGCCATGGGTCTGCATCCGGGTCGCGAGGTCCGTGACCAGCGCCGCCGAGTTCTCGTATACAATGGTTGGGAAGTTGACTGATCCCGTGGAGAGCGAGGCCATGTCCGGCCGCAGGTCGAGCGCGTTGCCGCGCGCTGCCGGGTCGCGTCCGCGTCCACCGGTGGAGAACTGCACGATCATGCCGGGGCAGTGCCGGCGCACGCTCTCCTGTACCTCCGCGAACAGCGCGGGGTCGCTCGACGCGCTTTCGTCGGGGTTGCGCACATGGATGTGCACGAGCGACGCGCCGGCCTCGAAGGCCTCATGGGTGCTCTCGATCTGCTCCGCGGGCGTGACGGGGACAGCCGGGTTGTCCTTCTTGCGCGGGACCGAGCCGGTGATGGCGACGGCGATGACGACAGGCTGCATGGGCATTCCCTCCGGGGTGAGGTTTAGCACGCCGGGACGCGCCCTGCCGAGAGCGGACCCCGCCGGGTCAGGAAACCTCGCGGACCTGGGCGCGGTCGAGGCGGAGCCGTACGGCCTCGCCGGAGCGCCGGGCCTCGATGCTGGAGCGGTTCAGCACGTCCACTTTCAGTTCCGTTCCGTGGACCGACACCAAATAGCGCAGCACCGGCCCGTGGATGCGGACATCGGTGACGGTTGCGGCGGCTGTCAGCCCGTCCTGGCCGGCGGCGGACGGCAGCAGGTCGATGGCCTCCGGATGGATTGCCCAGGCGCAGTCCGTATGCTGCCCGAACACGCGCAGCACCGCGCCGGGTTCGAGCAGGTTGAAGTCGCCGATGAAGCCCGCGACGAAGCGCGTGGCGGGGCGGTCGTACACCTCGCGCGCCGGGCCGGCCTGCACGATGCGGCCCGCGTGCATCACCGCGACCTGGTCGCCGAGCACCAGCGCCTCTTCCTGGTCGTGCGTGACCAGAATGGCGGTGAAGCCGGTTTCGCGCTGCAGGCGCTTGAGCTCGTCACGCAGGCGCTTGCGGATTTGCGCGTCGAGGGCAGAGAGCGGCTCGTCCAGCAGCAGCAGGCGGGGTTCCAGCACGAGGGCCCGGGCGAGGGCGACACGCTGCTTCTGCCCGCCCGAAAGCTCGGCCGGGCGGGCGTCGGCGCGGGGCGTGAGTTCCATCAGCGCCAGCGCGGCATCCACCTTCGCGGCGATCTGGCCGCGGGGCAGACGCTTCTGCTGCAAGCCGAAGGCGAGGTTCTGCCGCACCGTCATGTTGGGGAACAGCGCGTAGTGCTGGAACACCATGGCGACGCCGCGGGCCTCAGGCGCCGCCGCGGTCACGTCGCGGCCCGCGATCACCAAGCGCCCGCGGTCCGGACGCGCCAGCCCGGCAACCGCGCGGAGCAGCGTCGTCTTGCCGCAGCCGGACGGCCCCAGCAGGATGCACATCTCGCCTTCCGCCACGTCCAGCTCCACCTCGGCGAAGACCTGAATGGCGCCGTAGGCTTTCCCGAAGCCGCGGATTTCGATGAAACTCAAGACGGAGGGCTCAAACGGGGCGCCGGCGCAGCATCGAAAGGGCCGCGAGCGTCGAAAGCCACATGGCGGCGAAGTAGATCACCACGATGACAGCCGTCACCTGGCCGATTTTCTGCCGCTGCCCGAACAGGTAAACCGCCAGCGTCTGGAAGTTGCCGCCGGCCAGCATGTTGGCGAAGACGAATTCGGCAAAGCTGAGCGCGAACACCATGGACAGGCCGACCGCAAGCCCGGGCGCCACGCAGGGCAGGATGACCCGGCGCGCGATCACCAGGTCGCCTGCGCCCAACAAGTGCCCGGCGTCCAGCAGCTCGTTCACCCGCAGCGCGCGCAGGTTGTTCTTCATCGGTAGGTAAAGCAGCGGGAAAGCCAGCGGCAGGTAGCCTAGCAGCAGAATCCAAGGCGTGCCGGTCAGCACGAGCGGCTCGCTCGCGTAAAGGCCGAGCAGGCCCACCACCAGCACCACCTGCGGCAGCGCGTAGGGCAGCACCATCAGGCGCTCCATCCAGCGGTCAAGCCAGGGCAGGTAGCAGTGCGCGACGAGGATTGCGGGCACCGTGACCATCACTTGCAGCACGACCGAGCCGATGGCGACCAGCAGCGACCGGGCCAGCGCCGCCTGGAACGCCGGCACGGTCAGCACCACGGCGAACCAATGGAGCGTCAGGCCGCTGGGCACCAATCCCGAATACCAGTCGGTCGCCAACGCGCTGACCACGACGGCCAGCACCGGGAGCAGCAGGAGCAGCGATACCGCGCCGATCAGCAGGCGGTCGGCGAAACCGCCGCGCGGCTCAAGCACGACGGCGGAGGAAAAGCTGGTCCACCAGGATCGGCAGCAGCAGGACCAGCACCAGCAGCACGGCCAGCGCGTTGGCGAGGTTGGGGTCGGTGAACACGTCGCCGGCGACAAGCTCGCCGATGCGGATCGTGACGAGGTTGGCGCCGCCTCCGATCAATGCGTAGGCGGTGGCATAGGTGCCCATGGCGTTGGCGAACAGGAGGATGAAGCTGCCGATCAGGCTGGGCGCCAGCACCGGCAGGCCGATGCGACGCCAGAAAGTGAGGCGGGAGGCGCCCATCAGTTGGGCCTGTTCGGCAAGGTCCGGGGTCAGCGCGCCGAGGCTCGGGAACAGCACCAGCACGGCGAAGGGCACCTGGAAGTAGGCGTACACCAGCATCAGGCCCTGCAGCGAGTAGATGTTGAAGTCCTGCACCAGGCCGGAGCGCACCACCAGCAGCGTCACCACCCCGTTCACACCGGCAAGAATGGTGAACGCCAGCGCCAACGGCACGCCGACGAAGTTGCTGGCGACGTTGAACAGGGTGAGGAAACGGCGCTGCACCGGGGCGGACCGCCGGTGCAGCGCGAGGCTGAGCGGCAGGCCGATGCCGAGGCCGACCGCACTGGTGAGCAGCGAAACGTTGACGCTGGTGGCGAACGCGCCGCGGTAGAAGCGGCTGGACAAGAGGGCGGCGTAGTTGCCGAGCGACCACTCGCCGTCATGGACGAAGCTGCCCGCCAGCACGGACAGCACCGGCAAAACCTCGAATCCCAGCACGGACAGCAGGAACGGCGCAGCCCAGAGCACGAGGGCGCGGCGGGGCAAGAAGTGCGCCCTACATTTCGGCCAGCACCTTCTCCTGCCACAGGGCAGGGACCCGGCGCGCGCCCTCCGCCCAAAGCTGCGGGTTGATCGGGCGGGCGCGGGCATACTGCGCGGCGGGCAGCAGCTTGGCCTTCGCGGCGTCGGACAGGGTCAGGTGGTCCACCCGGATCGGCCGGGCGTAGCCGTCCGCGAGGTTGGCCTGGCCCTCGTCGCCGAAGATGTACTCCCGCACCAGCATCGCCGCATTCGGGTTCTTGGCGTATCTATTGATGATCGTGGAGTAGCCGCTGGTGACGGAGCCGTCGGCGGGGATCACCACGTTGAAGCGGTCGCCGCCGACCTTGTCGCGATAGCTCAGGGCGTTGAAGTCCCACAATAGGCCCACCTGGATCTCGCCGCGTCCCATGTTGGCGGGCAGGGGGCTGATGGTCAGCAGGCGCTTCTGCCGGGCGAGCTTGGCGAACAGGTCCATGGCCGGGTCGAGCCGGCGCTCGTCCCCGCCGGCGGCGATGGCGCATGCCAGCACGGCGGCGTTGGACTGCGACGCCTTGCCCACGTCGCCGGCGGCGATCTTGTAGGCGCCGGACAGCAGGTCGGCCCAGGACTTCGGCGGGTTCGGCAGGTCGGCCGCCACCACGAAGGCGATGGTCCCGGTGTAGGCCAGCATCCAGCGGCCCTCCGCGTCCCGCGCCCATTCGGGGATTTGGGCGAAGGTCGTGGGCTTGTACGGCGCCGCCAGGCCGCGCTCCACCGCCACGCTGCAGAAGTCGAAGCCCACGTCGCCGATGTCGCCCGAGGCGTTGGCGCGCTCGGCGGCGAATTTCGCCAGTTCCTCGGCGCTGCTCATATCGGTGTCGGTGTGCCTGAGGCCGTATTGTGCGGTGATCGCCTTCCAGGTCGCCTCCCAGTTGGCCCAGTCGTCGGGCATGCCGAGGCTGTTGACCGCGCCCTCCTTGAGCGCCCGCTCGACGAGGTCGTCAAGCGGGGCGGCGCCGACGCGGCCGGCGAGCAGCGCGGCGGCGGCGCCCAGGGACAGACTCAGGCCGGCGCGTCGGGTGATGGGGGGCATGGTAGTCCCGGGCTGTTGCGGTCGATGGACGCTGCCGGACGCCGGGGCGGTACGTCAACCGCCTCGGCGTGACAATGCCTTTGCGACGGCTCAAGCCAAAGGGGTGGCAGGCTGTCAGGCCATCTTGGGCTCCGCAACGGCGAGAGCAAGCGCCAGGCTGACGCCCACGCCCCAGAACAGCCATGCTGCGGCGGGCAGGATGCTGGCGGCGTCGGGGCCATAAAGGTTAGGCGCCCAGGTCAGCGCCAATCCGTCGCATGGCAGCGCCGCCGCAGATGCGACGACAACGCCGGGCACGACTTGCCCCGGCGAGAGTGCAGCGACGCGCCTGCATAGCCGGATCATAAGCCAGGCAAGCGGAAAGGCGGCAGCAAACAGCAACGCGCTCGCGGCTGCGTTCCCAAACAAGCCTGTCGGTATGCTGTAGCGGATCAGCAAGGCGAACAGTAGCCAAAGCACGACGCCCAGCGTCGCGAGGCTTGCAATCTGGCCGCGGCGAAGCTGGCCGTGGATCGCGGCGTGCCGGTGGGGTCGGCCGAGTTGAACTTGCATGACGTCCTCCTGTGTAGCACCTGCTACGTAGCACGGTGGCGTAGCGTGTGCTACAGGAATCGCATGAACGTTCGGGATGATCGACGGGAAGCCGCGCTGGAGCGCACGGCCGACCACTTGCTGCTGCACGGGCTTGCCGGCGCGAGCCTGCGCCCGCTGGCCGCCGCCGCCGGGACCAGCGACCGCATGCTGCTGTATTACTTCAAGGATAAGGATGAACTGCTGACCGCGACGCTCGGACGGATCATGGAGCGTCTCGCCCGCTTGCTCGAAGATGTTGGCGGCGGGGCCGGGCCGATGCCGTTCACGGTGTTGCTGTCCGAGATCCGGGCCGTGTTCCGCAGCCCGGGCTTGCAGCCGTACATGCGGCTTTGGATCGAGCTTGCCGCGAGCGCCGCCCGCGACGAGGCGCCGCACCGGGCCGTTGCTGGGCAGATCGCCGACGGGTTCCTGGCATGGATGGCGGGCCGGCTGCACGTGGAGTGGGAACCGGACCGCATTCCTTTGGCCGCGCTGCTGCTCGCAACCGTGGACGGCTTGGCGCTGCTGGATGCGGTCGGGCGCAGTACTATGGCGGACGACGCCGCAGCAGCGCTCCGGCTCCGCCCGGCTCCGACCGCACGAAGGCCGAAGCGTCCGCGCTGAAAGCGAAGGCCGGTCCGCCCGGCCGCGTGGCGCCGTCCGGTCCGCCCCAAACCTCTTCGGCAGTCTCCACGATCATGCGGAGCTTAGCCCACTGCTGCTCCTCGGCCAACGTGTTGCCCTCCTGCGTCGAGGCGAAGCCGCATTGCGGGGACAGGCAGAGCTGATCGAGCGGGGCGAAGCGGGCGGCCTCCTCGATCCGGCGCTTGATGTCGCCGGGCTGCTCCAGATCCCCGGTCTTCGATGTCACGAGGCCGAGCACCACGGTCTTGCCTGGCGGCAGATGCCGCAGCGGCTCGAACCCGCCGGCGCGGCCGGTGTCCCACTCCATGAAGTAGCCGTCGATGGGCATCGTGTTGAACAGCAGCTCGGCCACTGGCTCGTAGCCGCCGGAGGCGATGAAAGTGGAGCGGAAGTTGCCGCGGCACAGGTGCATCGTCACCGTGAGATCAGCCGGCTTGTCGCGCAGCGCGTCGCGCACCATGCCGGCGTAGATTTCGGGTTGCCGCTCCGGATCGTCGCCGCGGGCGCGCAGCATCTCCCGCTGCTCGGGATCGCAGAGATAGGCGAACGAGATGTCGTCGAGCTGCAAGTAGCGGCAGCCCGCGTCGTAGAAGGCGTGGACCGCTTTGTTGTACGCCGCTCCCACGTCGGCGTAGAAGGCGTCCATGTCGGCATAAACGCCGAAGTTGATCATGTTCCGGCCGCCGCGGTAGTGCAGCATGCTCGGCCCGGGGATCGTCATCTTCGCCACGCGGCTGGTGTTGGCCGCGAGGAAGCGGAAGTGCTCGATCATCGGGTGGCCGGAGAAGCCGACTTTGCCGGTGACGCGCAGCGCCTTGTTGATGCCGACCCCGCCCTTGAAGTTCATGCCGGAGTCGAGTTCGACCGCCGTCACTCCGTCGAGATGCTCCAGGAAGTCGAAATGCCAGTACGCCCGGCGGAACTCGCCGTCCGTCACCGCCTGCAGCCCGACCGCTTCCTGCTTACGGATGAGCGCGATGAGCTCGCGGTCCTCGACCTCCTTGAGCGCGGCGTCGGTGATCTCGCCGCGTGCGCGCTGCTCGCGGGCGTGCTTCAGCGCCGGCGTGCGCAGCAGGCTGCCGACCATGTCGGCGCGGAAGGGCGGCTTGGCGCGCATGGCAAAAACTCCCCGTGCGGCGATGCCCGCCTCAGTCGGCCGCGGTCTCCGCCGCGTAACGCTGCGTCGCCGTCTCCACCGCCTTGGCGTGCACCTCTGCAAGCGCCGGGCGCGCTTCCCGCGCCCGCTCGGTGGCGCCGAGGGTCACGTGATGGTGCCCCTGGAACCGCGGCATCACATGGCGCGCGATCAGCTCGTAGCTGCGCAGCGTCGCGTCCCGGTTGGCCCAGTTGTGCGCAAGCATGAGGTAAGCGCCGAAGCCGCCGTTCGACTGCGCATGCAGCCGCTCGATCTGCGCGGTGCACATGTCGGGCGTGCCGATGGCGCCGAAGCCGGACTCGTTGATGAAGGCGATCATCTCGCGCACGTTCGACCCCGGCATCGACATCTGCGGGAAGGCCGCCACCGCCTGGAAGTAGTTGAACCATTGCTCGATGCCGTATTCCACGTCGCGGTAGGCCTGCTCGATGGTTTCCGCGCAATGCACCAGCCCGACCAGGCGCCACTTCGAGCGGTCCACCGCCTTGCCATGCCGCCACGCCTGCTCCTCCAGCACGTTCCAATGCAGCGCGAGCGCGTCGAACCCGGCCGCCGTGGTCGCGCCGATCGACAGCAGGCCGATGCCGTGCCGCCCGGCCAGCCGCGGCCCCGTCGGCGAGGCGACGGCGGCCACCGTGATGTCGAACAGCGGGTTCGAGTACGGGCGCAAGTGCAGCCGGGCGTCGCGCAGGTCCCAGCGGCCGTTCTGGAACGTCACCGGCTCCTCGCTGGTCAGCAGCCGCATGATCACGTCAAGGCTCTGGTCCAGCAGCTCGCGCGTCTGCGACTGCGAGAGGCCGATCATCGCGCCGTCGGTCGGCAGCGATCCCGGCCCGGCGCCGAACATCACCCGCCCGCGGGTGACATGGTCCAGCATGACGATCCGCTCCGCCACCCAGAGCGGGTTGTGATACGACAGGCTGACCACGCCGGTGCCGAGGCGGATGTGCCGGGTGCGCTCGGCGGCCACGGCGATGAAGATCTCCGGGGACGCGCTGATCTCGCTGCGGGCGGAATGGTGCTCGCCGAACCAGGCTTCGTCGTAGCCGCAGCGGTCGAGCCATTGCACCAGCTCGAAATCGCTTTCCAGCGCCAGGGTGGGGTTGATGCCTGGCTTGTGGAACGGGGCCAGGAAGATGCCGAAACGCAGCCGGGACGGTGTCATGGTGCCTCCTTGCGGGCCTCTGCGGGCGCCTGCCGGTATGGTGCGACGATCCCACGGGTTCGGCAACCGCCGATGGCGCTACCGCATCACGCGGTCGCGCCCGATCTGCACCAGGCCCTCCGCCACCGAGACGAACTCGCCGCCGCCCGACACCTGCTCCGCGCCGAACCGCTGCTCGAACAGGCGGCGCACCGCGGGGACAAAGGCGGTGCCGCCGGTCAAGAACACGCGATCCACGGTGTCGGCCGTGATCCCGGCCTGTTTCAGCGCCCCGTCCACCGCGGACGCGAGCTGCGCCAAGTCCGGCGCGATCCAGGACTCGAACTCTTCGCGCTCGATGACGGCCTCGATAACGACGCCGGCATGGTCGAAGCAAAGCCTGGCCCGGTCGGCGTGGGACAGCTCGGCCTTCACCGCGGAGACGGTCTGGTAAAGTGGGTAGCCCAATTCTTCCTCGATCAGCCGGATGAGCTGGCGCAGCTTGGCCGGCTCGGCCGCGGTGCGGGCGACCTCGTTGATCTCGCGCATTGTGCGCGGCGAGCGCATCAGCGACAGCCGGTGCCAGCGCGCGAAGCCCGCGTAGTATTCCACCGGCACCGGCATGTCGGTGCCCATTACCTTGTAGGTGCTGCCTTTGCCCAAGCGGGGCGAGACCACGCGGTCGATGATGCGGAAGTCGAAGCTGTCGCCGGCGACGCCGACGCCCGTGGTGGCCAGCGTGGCGATGGGCTGCTGCGCGCCCGGCTCGAAGCGCAGCAGCGAGAAGTCGCTGGTGCCGCCGCCGAAGTCGCCGATCAGCACGGTAGCCGGGGCGTCCAGCCTGCGGGTGAAGCGGTATCCGGCGGCTTCCGGCTCGAACGCGACCTCGACCTCGCCGAGGCCGGCCAGCCGGCAGGCGTCGCGCAGCCGGGCCTCGCCCAGCGCGTCGTCGGCCCCGTCGCCCGCGAAGCGCACCGGGCGGCCGGCGACGATCCGGGCACCCGACAGATCCATGCCGTCCAGCAAGGCGCGCAGGAACAGGGCGACCATCTGCTCCAGCGTGAACGGGCGGTTGTGCACCTGGGTGCGGGTGAAGCTGCGCTGCGCCAGGTAGGTCTTGAGCGACATGATGAGCCGGCTGTCGAGCGGGTCG